>Ga0307514_10000114_pt1 | contig 224820 bp, 210 predicted proteins | sample 16_EM_MG_FD_203088 | JGI IMG/M metagenome (GOLD analysis project Ga0307514, IMG submission 203088) | Populus trichocarpa ectomycorrhiza microbial communities from riparian zone in the Pacific Northwest, United States - 16_EM | ecosystem: Host-associated > Plants > Roots > Unclassified... | reverse complement strand
CATAAATTTTACTCCTGTGTGAGCGAACAGTGCAATAATATTACTGCGCTCGGCTTTACCACAGGGCCAAGTCTTAATCTGGCAGAAAGACTTCCAATAGGTTCAAATCATGATGAAAACTACTTTCAATGGCAGCAAATGTTGCATGGACAATAAAGTAAAATGAGCGTCAACGAAGCGTCAACGATTTGTGGTCATATAAGTACGGCAATTGAACAGTGCTTGGGTCGCTGTTAGGTATAACCGATGTATTGGCACCTTTTATTGGTAAAAGAGACAGGAACACGGTCATCGCCCCATTCTGAAAATGAGCGTCAACGGAGCGTCAACGATTTGTGGTTATGTAAGTACAGTAATTAAACAGTGCTTTGGTCGTAGTTAGGCATAATGAATGTATTGGCAGCTTTTATTGGCAAAAGAGACAGCACTACGGTCATCGCCCCATTCTGAGAATGAACGTCAATGGAGCATCAACGATTTGTGGTCATGTAAGTACGGTAATTAAACAGTGCTTTGGTCGCAGTTAGGCATAATCAATGTATTGGCAGCTTTTATTAGCGCAAGAAACAGCACTACGGTCATCGCCCATTCTGAGAATGAGCGTCAACGGAGGGTCAACGATTTGTGGTCATATAAGTACGGTAATCAAACAGTTCTTTGATCGCTGTTAGGTATAATCGATGTATTGGCAGCTTTTATTGGCAAAAGAGACAGCACCACGGTCATCGCCCCATTCTGAGAATAAGCGTCAACAGAGGTTAACGATTTTTAGCTTCGCATCTTGGCTAATTTATGTTCCGATTGGTTGCATACATCCATTTATCAAATATTAGCAGCCTTTACTGGCAAAAATGACAGCAAAATGCTCCCTGCCACATCCTGAAAATGAGTGTCAACGGAGCGTCAACAGTTTTAGTTGTTGCATATTTGGTAATCAAGTCATCGCGCTAATCTTCGCGTTCATAACGGAATTATTGACTGCCATTATTGGCAAAAATACAATATACCAAAGGTAAAATACCGATTCCAAATAAATCTATATTGCAAGCTGCAAAGCATACAAAAACACATTATTGGTTGTTGAAAACGCCATTTTGATATGATACAATTAACAAACTCCAAAAACAAGGGCCTTATTTGAATCTATAGATGGACCCGCTGGGCGACCCGCTGACAACCCGCCCAATTCAGACGGGTTGGGAGTTTACCATTGAACCGTACCCGAGTTGACGGTTCGGGTTTATTGATAACCCGGACCGCCAATTTGGCAATGGTTCAGTTTGGACCCGGACCCAGACCCGAAGTGACGGTCCGGAACTGTTGCTAACACTATCTCTATCCCATTCCACACTCTATACCCCCCTTCCTGCGCTCCTCGCCGAGGGATGGGAGCTCTTCAATTCCCAATGGCACTCTTATAATGCATTTCACATTCCTTACCCACCCCATTTCGGCACTCCTCCGCTGGGATAAGCTCTGCTCAATCCCCAGTGGTACTCCTTTGCCTGGATTGGCTATTCAATATTTCATTTTGCACTCTTTAACCCCCACATGGCCTCTTTCGGTGCTCCACAGTTTCATTCCGCACTCCTTGGCTGCTCCTCTTTCGGTGCTCCTTAGCTTAGATTTGATGCTCTTCTTTTTCATTTGGCTCTGCTTCAACACCCTTTGTGTTACTCCTCTTTTCTACACAACACTCCCCATCTGACGCTCCTCATTTCCCCTGGTAGTTGTTCCCATTTTTCATCCCAATGTAACATATTGCCTCACATACCCCCATTTAGATTTCCAGCTACCAAACATCTCATTACATTTTTGTTAGATATCACAAATCGAGCCAAACGAGAATGGAACTCCATTTCATCCAGTCGCCAGGAACAACCTATCAGCAAATACAAGAAGCACCTCCAGCTTCATTGTGCTGTTGGTGAATTTTGTGTTCCTGCTTTCGTTGGCCCTGATGAAGTGATAGAAGTACTGGATGACATCGACACCACATTTGTTTGAGATCATTCAATCACTTAGTTTAGTTATTGTTTCGGTGTACCTGCGTTTATGTTGGAATCTCTCACCATTTTCCTTTGTTTCCTTAATGTAGCGAGGCACAAAATACAATGTTAAAGATGATGACAGCTAGAATGATTCTGAAGTGATAAATAACAATAATCCTCGCATCATGTTCGCTGTTGAGGGAAGTCAATTGCTCATGTACATCCGGAGAGTCCCAGATAACACCTGCAGTCCTCCGAATGAATATTCATAAGAACCCTGGCGTCTCTCGGAGTTTGATTGTGATTCCGGTGTTGGTTGATGAACACTCCCTGGTGTACTGAAAGTTCTCTTCGGTGTTCTGACATGCTCCCAAACGTGTCACAATGACTTCCATGGTACTTCTGTACCTATTGTTAGCAACGGTTCGAAATTCCCAGGTCGGTTCCAGGTCCGGTCCCGACCAGGAACCGAACCTTCGCAACGGGTCCTACCACACGAAAACCCGGACCGTTGCATTTGTGCCGGTTTTACCAGCAATAACCCGGCATTTCAACACCACAAGTTTGGCTCCAATTAAGTGTTTGAGTTTGGATCGTATCATGACATGATCAATATGTAAATTGTGCAGTTTTATGCGCTTTTGCACCTCCCTCTTTCATATTTGTGATCGGACCAATACTCGCTGAGTCGGGATCGAAAACCCGCGAATTTCGGGTGAAATTTGGCGTGATTTCACCGCAATGCTATCAATATTGGTCGGATCACAAATCTGAACGCAGGAGGTGTGAGACCGCATAAAACTGTACAATTTACGTATTGACCATGTCACAATAGGATCAGAACTCAAACACTTAATTGGAGCCAAACGTGTGGTAACCATATATTTGGAACTGCGGTCCGGTTCCAACCCGGCCAAAAACCCACAGTTCTTTGTTCAGTCCGGGTAACAAACCTGCCAAGAGAAAACAGGTCCGGTTTTTGGCCGGGTCTGGAACCAAACCAAACCGAAATGCCAAGTAAAAACTGGACCGCTGGGCAGGTATCCGGACCCGTTGCTAACACTACCTGTACCAGTTCTCTGTGATCCCAGTCACTTCAGAACCAGTCATCAGAGATCCCGGATAGTCTGAATGCCGGCCGGAATGCCCTCCTAGGGTCTGATACTTTCCTGAAATTGACACTTCCAATTGTTCACTCCGCATCCTCTGAGACACTCCTGGAGGCTTCCAGAGACTGAAATACATTTTGCTGATGTAGCTGATCAATTGACTTCATCTGATATTTGTCATTATTAATCATCCAGAATGCCAATGAAATCCCCCTCTAATCCAATGAACTATACTGCTTACAATTTCAACATCAGATCTTTGATTAGCTTCAAAATGCCAGAGAGAAAGGATTTATCTATGCAGTATAGTGTGCCTTACAAACAACCTTCTTGACTATATTTATCAGTTAAGATTATGTTGGATGACTGTTTAAAGAGGCGTAGCTTGGTGAATCATTCTAACAATCTAACATGATGGTTTTTCTGACTTCAACCTATCTCCATTCTCTGTCAGTCACTTCATACAGTCCTCAGCCGACTGAAGAATGCAGTATTTCTTCATCATTGTGATGTTCAGTCGACTCATCAAGCCGGGCAGGACTCTCATTTGCGACACTCCGGAGTGTTGATGGAGATTACTCATGTATGTATCATTGTCACCAGGACACATATTCAGTAACCATGTATATAGTACTCTGTGTTGCCCTAGCCGGATAACTCGTGCAATTGCCTGCCGCTGCTCATTCAATACTCAGACCTTCTGAGTTATCTCTGCATGGTTTGCTGCTGGAAGATTTAGGTCTGTTCCACCCACTTAAGGTGTAGTTACAAATACAGAGGGATTTCGTGAATCCTGGAATTTGAGCTGCATTTCTGTGCGTTCATCGTTGCCCATATCAGCATACATGTGGAATATATCCACAGGATCCGCAAAACACTTGGTTAGACACCACTTCAAATGACCAACTTGGCCAGGAGGAGAACATAATAGCACCGCCTTTTGTGGAGGAGGTGGACCAGGAAGGGCAATTTCATATCTGTCTTGTTCCAAAAGGAGTGCCTCTCTTAATATGTCTTCTTGGTCAGGTTCGGGATACTCCGCAGGTTCATTGACAAGCATTGGCAGAAAGGTCTCTCTCAGCCATCGGATAATTGGAAAATCCACCCATGTATTGTGTGTCCATACCTTGTACCATTGACCAGAAATGTCATTGCGATCCTAAGTGTCTACCAGCACTAACGAGAAACATGCTAGCCGCCATCTATGAACAGTCCATGCTTCTGAAGCACTCCGTGAAGATTATCTCCACACCAGAGTCTTCAGTTCTGCTTTCTCATTCTCAGTCCACTCCAAATTAATGAGGTGTGAATTTTCCTTCGTTACCCGAACAACTGGTTTTTCATCAGCTAGTTACGATTCGGACCGCCAGCTTATTGTCCAAGACTTTCCAATCTTGATTGTCTGGTGCGCTGCATCCTGTTGAGCTTCCTCGTTCTCGCTCTGGATAGCATGCATCAATCTCTTCACCTTTGCATGCAATGCCTCAGCACCATGCTGTTCCATTACACTATTATCTTCTGGATTGTCAGGCACACCAGACAGTAGCCACATTGTCTGATAACAGCAGTCATAGAGTGCATGCAATCCTGGTGTAGCAGTGACTGGATGTTTGAATACAATTTTCGCATTCCCAGCAATGTGCCAGCCCACACTGTGCTTAGTCTTGTACCGATGGGACTCATCAAAAATCTCATAACTCCATGTACAATAGAAAACTTGGCCGTTGCTTGATGGTTTTGCTCTGAATCTTAAGGTATCATACCACACAACATGCATATTCCATCAGCTTTCCGGCTCGTCAATACTGCTGTTCAGATACTTGTGGGTGAGATTCACATGTTCAACGTGCAACAAGTAGACCAGTTTGAAATCGGTTTCATGTGTCATGGCATCGATGACAGTCTGGAAGATGTCTGCCACCCCAGGCATTGTGAATCAGGATTGGTTCAAGGGCTGATACTACTGCTGGATGACCGTGAGGTGGTGTTGCCTGCTTCTCCAACATGTGGCCGGACACAAGATTCAATATCTGCATCGGATACCACTCCCGTTTTTCACTGACAATGCCGGTAATGTCATTGTGTGGCAAAATCACCCACTCTTGAAGGGTATTCCCCCATAAAATGGACAGTGGTAACCCCATTACAACTTTCTCAGTCACCAATTTGCAAAGCATTGCCACTACAACTGAGGTGAAAGTCTTTCCGAGACCCATGTCATCTGCCATCCGTACTCCTGGTATATCAGCATCCCAAACCCACATTCTCACAATATGCCATATGACCCAAACTTGGTTCGCCAGAAACTTAGATCCAGACAGGCCTGGAATTGAATACTTGTGGCCCGCAACACAGTCATCTATTGATTGACCAATTTGATGAGCATTCAGCAGCCTGACTGCATTCGCAAGACACTCATGTTCAGATTCATCATTGATTCTACTGATAACCGTATTCAATACTGTGTATACATTTGCTGGATCGAGGACCTCATCACCATCCTCCACTTCCTCCTGAACCTCCTTTGCCCCTTTGTCTGTGTTCTTGTCATTCTCAATGAACTCTTTCAGTTGCTCCAATGTTAGCTGGGCAGATGGGATCATATTCTGGCGCTCCTGAATTTCGTTGCGATGTTTGGTATTTCACTGACAAGCAACCATTGGAACAAATATATATGGATGTAATACAATCAATTCTATTCTTTCAATCAGAACTTATGTTAATACAAGTATCATTCTCTTGCCCACTATCCTCCTCTCCCTCCTCTGTTCCACCCTCTTTAGAACCTTCGAAAGTCTATGTATAATGATTAGCAGTTTTGCACATCTAGCCTCAACATGGCTAGAGGGGATCACCTTCGCTGGTTTACTTACGTGCTCACCAATCTTCGTTCCTGAGGCTCTGTTCATTTCGGTCAAAAGTATTCCCGGATTGTGTGCAAGTTTCAACTTCAAAGCATCTGAGAGGCAACAGTTGTACCAAATCTTGCCATATATGGAGTCCTGTATTATTTGCCCATTTGTATACAATCCCATATACTCTTCGTCCTGTTCATCCTGCTCCAAGCTGAACCAGAAAATTGATGTTAGAATGTATGGCCCGTGCAAGGTTCTGTTTTTGTCGAACAAATCAATCAGTTTCTTCAAGTGCCTCACATCTGTACACGAGGATTGGAGTTGTTACGGGCTACAACCATGTTCTTGCCATTCAACACCCAGCAAATCACAACCTTGAACAGTATAGTTAGCAACTCGGGGAGGTTACTTCTCGCCATGTTGGTGACACACTCACCCAAATCTGTCACTGGCCATGTGTTGCCTCGCCTGTCTTTTTTCCTTGCCTCCCCAATTTCGCTTGCACATTTCTTCTATAACATCTCGACCCACAGCAGGCGAATCGATTCACCATTCTCGAAATTATCCAATGGCAGCCAGTTCCCGAATGTCTGCAAACAATCTGCAACTGCTGTATCCCAGTGCAGGGGTCCATCTCAAACCTGTTTCAAACAGTGCTGCCCCCAGATACTGGACCGATGCTTCTTCTCCAGAAACCCAGCCACATATACTTTCTTCCACTTAGTGAAAACGCTGTAGTGGACCTGGACCATCTGTTTGGCATATTGCTTCAAGGAGAAGTTGGTTTGCTTCGGCTTGATTGGCGGATTACCCTCCATACTGCCCAAGTCCAACTAATCCTTGCTCTTATCATCCGAATTTTAATCATTGTAGGACATCTCTGGCAATGGATGCAAGTCTTCAATCCTTGCGACATCTGTTTTCCGAGGTTCCGCAGGTGGCTAGAACCATTTCATTGGGAGGCTAATCTGGGGTCCCTTTGGCACCCCGGAAGTAGATTCAGGTGTATTATTTGAGCTGTAAGATGTTGGCCGATTGACTGGATGGTTTTCTGGCCGTCCTGGAGGCATTCTTGGTGCACCTGCAGGTGACAGCCCATATTCTGGAACCCGCAGAGGGGGGAACATTCGAGACCCACCATAACCACCTTGATGGTGGTCTTATCCTTTCCACTGTGGCCCATAACTTGGATATCCTTTGCTTGACCTTGTGGTTGGTTGCAAACTGTGTGTCATGTTGAATGGAGAGTGCTGATAACACTGCAGACCACCTGAAAATGGTTGTTGTGAAGGCAGGTAACCATACCCATGCGGGGGCTGAGGTTAATTAGTTTGTTGCCCAAATCTACTGTCTTTGCCAGTGGCAGTTCATGAACTATTTTCGAATGATTCTGAATTGCTTTCACAGCGTTGTTGCATACCAATATCAGCAAAATGTAACTCAGTCCAGATGCCACCCACAAACCTGCCAAACACTCACGTCGACCTCACCAGTGCATTTCAGTACATCCAGATGCTCCCAGACCCCCCTGGTGCTAAGCAAAGTGCTCTCAGACTCTGCAAGAGCATTCTCAGGTGCTCCTGAAAGCACCTGCAGTTATGGAGGTGCATACAGGATGCTACAGGATTTAACTTATAGAATAGTCAAATGTTGGAGCAGCTGAGACCTCTGTGCAGGTCTGCGGGAGACTTGAGAGCAGCTGATGTTGCTGCGCAAGCTCTGCAGCAGACTTGGTGCCATCACAGCAGTGCTACTGAGGGTTCCATAACCACAAGGCATTTCGTTTATTGTTTTCGTCTTTGTTACAGTCACATGATTTGCTATATCATAATATGGTATGCAATATTTATGTTTCCCTATTTATACACATATGGTCAATCTGACCGCAGATGTTAGTCGAGCATAATTGGAGGAGCACTTGGAAACGCCCATTGACAGAACTTAGAGATGTACTACTTGAAGGCTGTTGTGGTGAAACAAAGAAGCCAGAAGGCCTAGAGCCCACCATGAACACTCCACCGCACCTGTCGCAACATCCAAACAGAATTTGTGAGAAAAAACAGTTCTGACTTGAGGAGCATAGGAAGACCGTGAGAAGATATGATACTACCAGGCCGTGAGGATCCATGCAATTGTGTGGATCCAAGAAATCTCGGAAAGAGCCACTGTAACAAAAAGTTGTGAAAAATAAGGGTCTGTATTTTTCATTGTATGATATGATGAGATGAAATTGGGATGATGTCTATCTACCCCAGGGTCATCCAAATATATACTCCCCTGTATCTCCGTTCACCCTTCGTCACTTCTTAAAGATATACTTGAAGGCCATAATCAAGTGAGTTTGATCTGGACTGGCTGCAGGCAGTGCCTGAGAGCAAATTCGAGGCGCACCTGCAGATGACGCCATGATCTAGTGAACACAGAGATACACTCCGAGGTTCTAATCGAGCAAGTTTGGAAATGCGGTTGCACGTTATAATGGACTGTGATTGGAGGAGTACTTCTAAGTAGTTGATCTAAAGGCAGTAAATCAGGTGTGAGGTGCGACCTGAGCTGTGACTCTATACATTGGTTAACTACTAATTGTGGGAATGCAGAGAGTTGAGTACAACAAAATCCGCTGAGAGATGAGAAACAGGCTGGGAGCAGGAGACAATCGATCTTGGAATGATGTAGTAATTGGTGTATGTTGCACTCTTTGTCAACTCATGATCATGACATGGTGAGATAGCAGCATGACTTAACATTGTGTTCTTGAGTGATGGTAGAGTTGAGAGGAGATGGGGGAAATCGTCATGAGAAACTGGGACTTAGAGAATATTGTTTGCAACTCAATTTACCATTCCCAATATGACAGGTACCAGTCCCAATCCGGCGGGTAATACCACAGATACTATATCTCCTAAACCCAATCAGGGAAGTTGTACTCCTGATTTCTCATATCTGTTGTAAGGTGTCCGGTGTCCTGAATCTCTCCATTGACCTAAAACTCACTGACTCTCTTGCTAAGTCTAATTGACATTTACACAACTAAAGTGCATGCGGCTCCGACACGCACAACCCTAAGCTGACCCACCTGATGACCGCACTCAAATCCGTCCCCGCACTCCTCCATGGCGGTATCACGACTGTAAGTGCTAAACTATAAAGAATATGAAGATAGAGCTTTGCCTGAAGCTCCTCCCAAACGACACCAATTCCAGATTTCCTCCGAAACAATCAACTGTGCCTGGAGCTCTTCTGAAGCTGCTCCGAAGCAATCAACTGTGCCTGGAGCTCCTTTGAAACAATTATCCTCTCACTTGATATCTCTTACCTGCAAACTTCAGATCCAGCCGGAATAATGCTCCAATCTGACGTGCCACACCTACATGACTTTCTTGACCTTGACCTCGAGCACTGTCCTCTGCCAGCGATTTGTCGTATATCTTGATTCCATAGCCATTGACTGGGACAATCCGCAATCCCCAATCCATAAGCCATGATTGTGACAGTGAGTTGTGTGCTCCTTTGACATGCAAGACATTTCTCACAACAACCTCATGTTTTTGGCCTCCTGGCAACCAAAGTCTCAGTTGTACATCTCCATGTCCAATGGCCTTGCCTGCGACTTTTCGAGCAAAATCAGCAATCTCGGGGTCTTCTTCCTTGGTGTACTCTGTGAACTGTTCGAACTTTCACTGATCTCCGCAAATGTGAGAAGTTGTGGCACAATCCAAGTACCCGGCCTCCTGTTCAGGGGATCTGCCAGTGACTGTCATGCAAAAGTTCTCAATTGATGTTGTCGTCGTCGCTGCGGCTGTGGCTGTGGCTGCAGCAGTCTCTGTCTGTGCTCCGCTCTCGACCAGTTCAGTCCTTGGACAATACTGTGCAGTGTGCCCCACCTTATGGCATCTGTAGCATTCCTGAATATCCCTCCAATTGGTGCGGCGACTTGCATGCTTTGAACTCTGTCCCATCCATTGCATCAAGTGCTTTCTCTGTACCGTCAACACTGCTGAGAACGTGCTCCTGCTCCAAAAGGATTTCGATTTCCAAACTCCAGCACGTGTACTCCATACCATCACACCTTTTAATCGTGATCGCTGTCGATTCAGCCATCTTGTCGTCCATTCACGTGTCGAGTCTGTCTGTACTCCTCTGAGACTTTGTCGATAATGGCGAAATGCAAAATCTAAAACCAAGTCAAGTTCGTCAAATCAGCAAAGTTCCCAGGCTCATAACCTGTTCTATGGTATCCGGTGTCCTGAATCTCTCTATTGCCCGAAAACTCACTGACGCTCCCGCTAAGTCTAACTGAGATGTACACAACAACTAATGTGCATGCAGCTTCGCCGTGCACAACTCTAAACCAACCCACATGATGACCACACTCAAATCCGTCCCCGCAATATCCACTTGTATTCTCCCTATCATTCTCATCTTCATCCCCCATCTCTCTCTTTGTCGTCCACAACTCTACCATCATTGCAGAATACAAAGTTAAGTTATCCCTCTCCATCTCTTTACGCCATGATCATGAGTTTACATGGAGTACAGCTTTACACCCATTGCAGCATACACCCAGTGCAGCATATACCCAGTGCAGCATACACCCAGTGCACCATATACCCGGTGCTGAATACAATGTGTGCAGCATACAACGAGTGCAGCATACACCGAGTCTAGCATACACTGAGTGCAATATTCACCGTGTGCTGCATGCACCAAGTTCAGCATACACTGAGGGTAGCATACACCGAGTACAGCATACATCTCAGATTGTCTGTCATCCCCTCATTCTCACGATTGCAAGTTGACTCCGGAATGTAGCTTCAGCTTCCGGCATACCTCCCTACAGATTGACTGCCACCATCCAGCTCTGCAGAAAATTTTCCAAGGTAAAGCCGCCTCGTCACATTCCCACAGTTTCGAGTTTACTCGATCTGCATCTTCAGACGCATCTTGAATTGCTTTCAAGCACCGCCTACCGCGAGTCCAGATATACTATGTGTAGAGAGGTAGTGATATAGATCCATAGATACATAGATGAGAATACCAACTGAATTCATGAGGTTTAAAAATCGTTGTAGGATAAGTAGTAGCTACGATTTCCTGGTTCACCAGCAGCATTCCCTTGATGTTTATCCCTGACTGCTCTACAGTGATTCGACGTGCTCCCAGGCTTGTGGTTGGTGCTCCCAAGTGCTCCCAGGTCCACCTGAAGGCCACTGCATTGGCCCAGTAAACTCTAGGATTGACCACCCTGGGAATCTGGTCCGACAAGTCTCAGACACTACCAGAGACTCCAAGTAACGAAAATGAATTTTGCTGATGGAAAAGGCCACCGTGATGAGCCATATTCGCTGGCTTTGGTGGAGATCCATTTGTCAACATATTCAGTGAACACAGATGGTGGTTAACTGCGATAGATCAGAAAAGTGATATAGAATAAATCGGAGTATGGTTGGGTATATTGCAGGTAGAAGCGACCTTCGGCAGAATGAAGGGCTTCTTATATCCCATTCTGTTGCCACAATATGTGGTGTTTCACTCCACCTTTGATTCATGAAACCAACACAGCTGAGCAAAAGAAATCTTAATCACACACATTCCGGCTTGCTTTATTACATACTCAAAGTCATATACTAGAATATTCTATTGGTGTTCATCTTCGTACGCTTCCATGCATTTACAGGTCATAGAAGGGATATGATATGATATCTCCAGGAACCCAACAGGAAGTATATCCATTATGAAGGTTAGCATGACTAGCAATGTTACACATACATTGTGTGTGTACGACCATGCAACCTCATTCAATAGGAGGCCTGTGAGTCAGGCAGCAACACCTACTCAGCTCCTTGTCTAAACATTATTGTTCTCCTGAAGATCTGCGCTCCAGTCAAGGATCATTACTGAAGGAACCATCCCATCAGTTCTCGCTGATCATTGCGCAGGCATACAGCAACCTAAGAAGCTCACTGATTCATTTTATTAAGACAATTTACCTTCAATATCAGCGGCTTGGAGGCTCAAGAGTAGAGATAATCTCACAATGCTCCAAGAATGTAGTATAATATAAGGCCCCTTGTGGCTATTGCAGTGATGACAAAAGAACCCTTCCATTCTCTGCTAAAGACTTTCAGCAGACGATGTGCATCAATATTCTGTGGGATATGATATAAATATCCCGGTTTACAAACAAAGCTGATCGTGAGATGAGTGTATATTACCCAGCATATGGCGGGGTGCAATGCGGCTGGGATATGCTGACTTTGGTTAGCTGATTTTCAAACCAATATCGCTGAGGCTTTAAATCACCACCAGAAGCATGATCGAGATTCATCTGAATACGTGTTCAATGACCATTCCTAGAATATGGTCCCTACATGCCCCAAACATGTTAAGTGCTTTGTCAGCAAAAAGAATTTATTCGACAAGAAATGACTCAAGACACAATATCAACAATGTCACCCTATCAAGATGAAGGAAGCACTATTACCTGCCGGGATTTTACCTCCTGCAGATTGAGATCAACCCAAGCCATCATGATTTGACTTCAGTCGATGCACATGAATGGCTATTGATGAGCTAGTCAACAACTGATCTAACCACAGACACTGTACCTGGTGCGCCACCACCTGAAGTTACACCCAATGAAGAAACTATAGACCACCAGAAGCCTGATCTGTCATGTACCCCTGACCCAATAATGACAAAATCTCAGAGGCAGATAGTTGGAGTGGACAATGTGGGATGGAAAGCAAATGGCAAAGCAACTGGATTGTACAACAAGCATCGCAAGTACTCAGAACAGTGGAATCCATGGCATCCATTTCAGTCAGCACACAACTTTCAACAGGCTCAATCATTTAGCCAGTAAACAAAAATGTTAATCGATCAACATCTGAGCAGTGGACTGGATAACTTCAAAATTGAAGAATCCCAATCAGCAGACACCCTGCGAACGATCCCTCTCACCTCGATTCCGGGCTTGGTGATCATGAGAGTTCCATTGAAGATTATTCACACATCTTCGGAACAATATACTACAGTGATTATTATTAATGTATCCGGTTCCTTTTGGTACATCTCGCATTTCAGGTGCACCTCGATTGGGAACCGGTATGCCTCAATCTCTCGGAAAATCGCCATATATACAGTGAGACAAACACTGCCAGTTGGTGGTGTCACAGTTCGAAGGAGTACGGAGAAACTTAGGAATTATGGTGGGAATTCGGGGGTGCTGTGAAAGGAATCATTTTATGGAAAGTCAGACATGTTGGGAGATGCAGAGAATGCGGCGAGATGGTGTGGGTGCAATTTAGTATTATAAGGAAGTGGTCAGAAGTGTTGCGACGTCGGGAGATGTGGCGTGGTTGAATTGATTAGGAGTTATGCTGGTGGTGTGTAAGACCATGGAATAAGATTCGGATGGTACATTGGTGCATGAGGGATGGTTCAGGGGTGGCAGATGAATTGAATATATCGAGAGTGTTGTTGGCTTTGGAGGGTTTCCATTTCTTCTCTCGTTACTCGTTCTCTTGTATAGAAATTCAAGCTACAAATTTGAAATAACTCCGACTATTGTCTTGACTTGATTCCCGAGATACGAACTCTGAGCGCCTCTCGTCCTGTTTTCATATCACATTCCAGTTGCCAATATCTCCTATGCTCCACCCTGCCCATTACATTAGAATGAGTCGTACTACATTGTACCTGATATTGAATATGGCTACATCCCTCGACAGGGTGTAAGTATTGTGCTGAACCTTGCACTGCTTCTTGTTGGGTTTACCTAGCACCGAACCGCCATTGGATACACATTTGCGCCAATTCCGTTGACATATTACTCTGACTTACCGGATTTGATATTCATCACTACCCACATTGATCACCATATTTGAATACACCAGTACGACAGTAACTGTACTTCACGAATGAATTGGTTTGATCTCACCGGAAGATATTGTCTTGTTGTTGAACCCGAACCTTTGAACGATTTCGAGGGTATCGAAGCTATATTAGCAGCAAGTTTCGACGAAGAGTCTTTGGTGGCGTATTTTTGGGGACAGTCAGACATTCCCTCTTCTTGGAATATTTATTGGACAGATGCAGCCAGAGAGTGCGGCGGTCTGGATATTAACAATCAAGTGGTTGGACAGCATTGGGCAAAGTACCATGGACAGCATTTCGGTCTGTTCACTGCTTGGGACCCTCAAGAAGTTTGCGATTCAAGGGACATAATTGTGTAGGAGCACAATTGACAGTCGGACATGCAGCAGCAGCAGCAACAACAGCTAAGTCTCTTGGGATTCTGCTGATTGTTGTAGTACCTCCAACCCCAACTCCCTTCGAAATCGATGCATACAATTGGCACTTGTAGATGTGCTTGATCCACGGCCATGTCAGGATCAACAGAACCCTGAGTTGCCTTGGTGTCCCTCGAGGACCAAGAAACCATCATGGCGCTAATCGACAGACAGAGGGACGCCATCAGGTTTGACAAGTTGAACAAGGCATTAGCACAAACCCAGGAGGTGTTGAACAGGGTGGCACAGTACTCACAGCCCATCCGGGAGGTGCAGATGGTGTGCCACCACCCACACCAGATCATCAACCTACATCAACATATCACAGAACTACAGTCGAAGCAGTTCCTGCCCCCGCAGTGCGATCATACTGAGTTGGAATAACAAATACAGACCCTGACAGACGAATGGGTTGAGGTTAGGAGGAGGCCTGCAGCACCAGGAACAGACAAGAAGCTTCGACAAGAATTGGCAGAAATAACCCATGACGCACAGCAATCTGGGGAGGTGGTTGGTGGTTTGAGGCCACAGTTAGCAAATGCTCTAACCTTGGCAGCCAGGGTGGCTCCAGCTGCTCCCCAGATTCCAGAAGACTGAGGCCTTGAATTTCCTGACTCCCAGGACTTTTCAGAATTGGATGGAACTCAGTTGAGGGGCTTGATTGCTCAACTTCGGATGGTCATACAACACAAGCCCGCCAGCTGTCCCGACGAACAGTAGAAGATACGGTACACATTCAACTGGCTCAGTCGAGTAGCCCTAGACCAGATCTTGCCACATGTCCAGAAGGACAGAACAATAGGACTGGAAGACATACCAGCTTTTATACAACTGCTGGAAGCAGCTTTTGTGGACCCAGACCGAGTAGCCACTGCCGAAGCAAAAATGCTGGAGATTAAGCAAAGAAACCATGAGTTCTCTCAGTACTATACTGAGTTTCAGGTGATTGCTGCTGACCTTAATTGGAATCCTTCAGCTCTGCGGAATGCACTTAGGATGGGGCAGTCTGAGGAGATGGAAGATTTGTTTACTTATAGTAATATGACCAAGGAACTTCCTGCGTTTGTGACGGTCTGCCAGAAACGAGAAAATCAGAACTGCGAACAACGAGCGGTGAAGGCTGTGCAGAATACAGGAGGGGGGATGGGTTTCGCTTCCACCAGGCCTCTTCCACCGGTGAAGGCTCCTGAAACGGCCCCTGCGGGAACTATTGCGGGATATACTGGACCGCCTCCTATAGATCTCAGTGCAGCCAGGAATATGATTTCGGCCGAGGAAGGAGCAAAGAGGTTGGTGGATGGGAGGTGTTTGTACAGTGGTGGGTTCAACAATAGGGCGGCGGAATGTGTGGCAACAAAAAGGCTCCGACATTAAAGGCTGCTAGGGTGAAGATTAAGAAAGCAGGAACCAAGGAGGGTTCCGAGGAATCGGGCAAAGATTAGGTCAACCCGCGCAGGATGGCGCCTTGCTTTGCAACAAGAGTTTTCTTCTAAATGCTTTGAAATGATTTGGAATTTGGCGATTATCAGTTCGCAAGGTGGAGGTATTGAAAGGATCAATGGTAAGATGACATATCGTTATAATCTGCACATTGACCATGAATGACCAAGAGATACCTACACATGCACTGTTTGATTGCGGAGCTACAGGCATTGCATTTATGGATCAAGATTTTGCTCGCCATCATCAGATACCCCTTCAGGGATTGAAGGAAAGGAAACAAGTCAAGGTAATCGACGGAACACCTATGAAGTCAAGAGATACTATGCATCTTGCTAATGTCAGCATGTAATTACAGGATCATGCGGAACAACTGCCGATAGTTATTACGATGTTAGGACATTATCCAATTGTCGTTCGATTTCACTGGTTATGATTACATGACGCAGCGGTACAATTTGCGTTGAATACTGTTACATTCAGATCACAATATTGTACCCCACATTGCTATGATTAGTGTTAGCAACGGGTCCGGGTAACCCACCAGTGGTCCAGGTTTGGACCGCAAAAACGGGTCGCTTCGGTTCCAGACCGGGCCAAAAACTCGACCCACTGACTCTTGGCGAGCCAAACCCGGACCTGTACCCGTCAACCCGCACGTTTCACCAGGTTTGGCTAGACCCGTCGGTTCCAATCTCCAGTGCTGCGTTTCGGCTTTCACATTTATGGTCGCATTCAGATATACTACTGTTAATCATAAAACATTGATATTGGTACTGCACGGTTCATTTTCAACATATTAGCCGCCTTGTTGTGCAAAACAAGCATACTCACGCGCCCAACCACATCCTGGAAATGAGCGTCAACAGAGCGTCAACAATATTTGGTCTTGCATCTTCGGTAGTATGAGTGGTTCTTGATCACATGCATCCATAAGGAAGTATATGGCAGCCTTTATAGGCAGATATGTACGGTATAATCTAGCCACATCCTCCGGGACAGTAACAACGTATTTCATTTACAGAGCTACCACTAAGTATTCTTGAGCCATTTAGCATATAATAACAGTGAAAACGATGTATATAGACAATAACAGCCACATCACGCTGTGATTAACCATGATGGATGGCCAACAATCATTTACACTCTGTTGACGCTCATTTTGAAGATGGGGCAGGAAGCGTTTTACTTTCATTTTTGCCTATAAAGGCAGCCAATAATTAGTTTATGACAATGTGCAACCTGTCGCTGCACAAATTACCCATGATACCTGACCAACAATCGTTGACGCTCCGTTCACACTCATTTTCATGATGGGGCAGGGAGGGTATTGCAATCTATTTTGCCTATAAAGGCAGGCAAAAATTCCTTTGTGACTGACTACAACCTATCGGAGGTGTGATTTCCCCGGACGCATGACCAAAAATCGTTGACGCTCCGTTGACGTTCATTTTCATGATGGGGCAAGGAGGGTATTGCAGTCTGTTTTCCCTAGAAAGGCAGCCAAAAAAATTTTTATCGCTGAATACAACCTATCGGAGGTGTTATTTCCCGGGACGCATGACCAACAATCGTTGACGCTCCGTTGACGCTCATTTTGCGATGGCTGTATCCACAATATGCTATCAATTATTTTGGCACAGTCCATCATTCACATTGTTTTGGCTGCCTTTCTGGCATTTTCATTTACTTTCTTCTTGATCACTACTTTGTTCTTTAATGATACATACATGAATATAATAATAATCTCCAAAATCCCGTGTCTTTCGGTCAATGCTCGTCATCAGTTGCAGGATTGCTCAATCCACTGCTTTTGTCTTCAAAATGAATGTTAGCCCCATTACCACACAACAGATAGTGTACTAACCTTCATCAGTGAGCATACCTGGATCAAAATCAGTATTGTGCTGGGTATCATCATCATCATCGAAGAATTCCGCACAGGGAAGAGCTGTATGCGAATATGTATATCTGGCCGGCAAATTGACGAGATCAGAAGGTTGAGCTCCCTAAGTGTTACCGGTTGGGGCGGGTGGCGTGCCGGGCGGAGGTGGAGTCCGCTCTGGAGTCCACTCTCTGCGTCAGGCAGGTGGAGGTGCACCGGCTCCTTTGCGTCTCGAGCGTGCCTGCGGATTCTTTGCGGTGCCATTTTGGCAAGGAAGGCAGCCAGACGTTTGGTTTTGACGAAGCATTGCCAGGTGTCTTTGTATTGCAGCCTTTACCTTGTCATGCCCAGAATACTCTACACCCCACTTCTTGTTTTCTCGAACCTCGGCCCATGGTTTCTCAATGAGATATTTCGTTTCCTCTATTGCGGCGCGCGAAAAGCCTTCTTTGGTCATTTTGGCCATATTCAGCGCCAGGCGCATGTCGGACTGTTCCAGCTGTACCTGACCTCCTTGCCTTGCCATAGTTACAGATATGTTGAAAACCTACAAGACATTAGTTGCTGCTTCCAAGGATGAAATTCGGCTGTTACCTCTACCATATACGCTTCTGTAGCCTCCTCTAAGGTGATTAACCCCTGTTTCGTCCACTCTCAGGGATGCTTATCAGGAAATTCATCTGCGAAAATCCCCGAGCTGACAACATCATGATATTTGATTTCGCGGAATGAGCTGATAAATGCCTTTGTCGACCATGGAGGTTTCCCATTACCGGCAGCGATAAATTCGTTATGTAGCTCTCTACGGACACCCGCTGTACGTTATACAGGTAATTGACCGCCCATTGCCTCGATATGGATACACTTGCATCCCACTGCATGCTGCTTCTTATCTTTCCTGCTTCCAGTCTTGCGGACAATTTTTAAATGTCCATCCTGGGTGATATGTTTGGTGGCTGCATTGGCAGCATCGCGGTGAACTAACTTGTGTCTGTGCTCTTGTTGAGTGCCAAGAATTTCCTTATTTGATGTAGCACCCGCCAATCTGCCGGTATTCGATCCGCTCTCACCTGGCGGAGGTGGTTGTGTATCCATGATGTGCTGGTGTGGAACAGGAGAGGAGGATAATAACGAGAGGAAGTGGGAAGCCCTGAGGACTATATAGTTAGCTTCATGTCAGAATGGAATAAGTTGCAGCCAAGATGATCGTTATGCTCAAGATCAATCCTACTGAGTATGGCTGCAACTTGCACGGGTTTCCCACCGCCCAGCAATTTGCAAAGAGTCGGTCTGATGTTGCTTGTTTGTTAACAGGGATAAATTACGTTGTAAGACCGCCAGAATCGCTCAATTGCAACATATTGATAAGATGCAGTTCGAGGGAAAGAACGTCTGCTGATGTTTGTCTCAAATAATCCGCGGGATATTGCATTAAAATGACGATAACAATCATGTCATGTCGTACGGTTAGCGTCACTATTCCTGATTTGTTGACAGTCAAGAGGGAGATTTTGCTTTGTTCAAAATGAGTAAACGTACCAACCTTGACATAAAAAACGCAGCTTGCCTCCATATTGTCCATAACTTGCAACATCCAACATCTCGCCCAACAACAAAGTCCACGCAAACTACAATGCTCAATGCTCAGAAAAAGAACTTTTCGCCACTCCCAGCAGGCAGATACGGTAAATCGACAAAGCGGTCAATCCAATGACGTCATCAAGCGAATGAAGGCAAGAGTGGCTTGGAAGCAGAGAGAGTCCGAGCCCTGGGGGCATTGCGCAGCTTGAGATCCAGAAAGAAGCTTGTGGCGAAGAAGCGACAAGAAACGCACTTCTTAAGCAATGAAGAGAAGAGAAATGGATTGAGGATTATGTTGAGAGAGAAACCACTGGGGCAAGAAAGCGAGTTGAAGACGCAGAGGCAGCAGTTCAGCAAGAGCAGGACAATATGATGCATGCTGAAATCACGGGATTGACATCCAGAGAGCCCGGAAAGACGTTTGAGGAGATGCTCGTTACTTTCTGAGACAGTCTGAGTGATCTTGCAAGTTCCAACGATGGGGCGGATGGGGAAGACGACGATCATCAAGAGACTGAGCAGGGCAAGCTGAGCGAAGAAGACGAAACCAGCAGGGTGATGGGCACAATCACCAAAACGGTAAAGCAGTGCATGGAGAGGTTTCCACAAAAGCAGATGAAGCTCGATGAACTGACTCAACCTGAATGGGAGGATGCAGCTGACTACGTCTGTAAATGAGATACAAAGTACGGCACATCCGAACTGAGGGTTTCGGCGATCTTTCAGCCGCAAACGAATGGTGACGCTCCGGCACATCTGCCGACAACATTTGGAGAGCTTATGGACAGTCTTGACATTGTCCACGCAAAATCGCAAAGTCCGCAAGGGACTTCTCGACCAGGAAGTAGTCATATTAGTCTAGGTTCGGTGAAGCCGCAGTCAAAATCAAGCATACCTAGTGGCGAGCCAGCTGCAGAGCCCGATTCGTCTACGTTGCTGAAAGCGAAGCCAGTTGAACCAGTAAGCTTTTACCCCTGCACATAGCCTCCCGCTAATTACCATATAGATATCGGATTCCGACAAAGAGATGGTGACGGCTCTTGCGTCTGCGGAAGAATAGATATGCAAACTGTGATTTTTGATGTCTGATCACGGTGAAAAGCATAGTGTTGACCAATTTTGCTATGTGTCAGCTTTTTCTTGATTTCAGTGACCAAATTGTAAGACATGATAATTCGTCTGTGCATGTGCATGGGTCAAACGCACCATGTGAATGATCTAGAATCCACATCGCACTGTAAGACTGCCACAAAATTCAGTTTCCTTTTGCATGTGACTGATAAGCAACAAAGTACAAGCAATATTAGTGACAAAATGTGCTAACAAAATTTAAATGAGTGATGTCATACGTGTCATGGAAAGAGCGGTCAGTGCGCATGATGAATCAATCTGAATGGTAACCATCGTGCTGAACTCATCTATGTATCCAACTGCATAACTCGCCCCACAGACCTGGTGCACATGGTTGAGATATTTCAAATTACTTGTGGTACGTCATGGAAATTGAGGAGAAGGAGCTGGATAAGGAATGGTGACGAAGTCGAGCTATATTTACCAAACACTAGTGAAATGATCTACATGCCGTCCAATGCCGGCCGAAAGTGCGAGAATGTGGTAGGGCCACGTCATTTCTCACTCAGATAGCGTAGATTGCAGTTGATCAGAAATTCAGAGGTAACAAAACTCCTGGATGCAAACGATAATACATACAAACATAATACTGGAAGTGAAAAATGCATATATGATTCGTTGCATACAATTCTTGATTGTACAAAGGCTGTTTTGATGTGATTAATGTGAGCGTCAACAGAGTGTCAACGATTTTAATTTTTACACATTCGGCAATCAATGGGCTGAATTATCACATCCTTCCAAAGTGAATGTCTAAGTCGGCGTTATTACAAAAAAAGCAGATATCTCGCTCGTTGCCACATCCTGAAAATGAGTGTCAACAGAGCGTCAACGATTTTTACCATTGCGTCATGAAACATCCAGTAGGCTGTGCGGGCACGGTAAATCATAATCGAACTATCGGCCACCTTTCAATAGAACAATGGTGGTGGCAACATTTCTACGATACTATAAAAATGAGCCTCAACAGAGCGTCAACGACTTTTGGCATTGCATCTTGGAATAAGCTTGGGCTGTGCGGAGACATTACTCCATAATCGCGCTATTGGCCGCATTTCTAGGCAACAACTATTTCAACAACATCGCTACTCTGTCCTAAAAATCAGCGTCAACGGAGCGTCAAAGACTTTTAGCCTTCTATCATGGAGAATCCTAGGGCTTTCCGGCGACATTAAGCCATAATCAGATGATTGGCTTCCTTTCTAGGTGACAACAGTTGCGATGACATCGCTACTATGTCCTAAAAAGGAGCGTCAACGGAGCGTCAACGACTTTTGGCCATGCATCTTGCACAATCCGAGGGCAGTGCGGCAACATAAACACATAATCGGACTATCGGCCGTCTTTCTAGGCAAAAATGCTTTTGACAACATCATTACGATGCCCTGAAAATGAGTGTCAATGAAGGGTCAACAATTTCACGCCTTCCATCTGGCAAAATCAATGGGCTAGGCGACAACAATGATCCATAATGGCACTATCGGCCGCCTTTCTAGGCAAATATGCCTAGGACAAGATCGTAACCATGTCCCAAAATGAGGGTCAACAGAGTATCAACGATTTTGGCGCTGGCATCTTGGATAATCTTACCAAAATGGAACACAGATAAACAACACTGAACCTATCGGCAGCCTTTATTGGCAAAAATGCAAGTGACGATATTGTGTCTGCCTCCTACAGTTGAGCGCCCATGGTGCTTCAAGGCTCCGAATGCTACACAACAATAAACTGCATTATGCTGTCCCTAAATGGAGTTTTACGCGGTCACTCGTTGCAATCCGTTCTTGTATTCAACTTCACAAATATGCATGCAATGTCTTACTGATCTGATTATTTTCCTTGTAGCTGTAGAGTTAATATTTGAGAACCCGCAGTCTGCATTACTGTATGGTTATTTTCGGCAGTCTTTCGATTTGGATTACCCACCATCCTAATTTCTACCGCCATGTCGGATACAAAATCTTTGAACACCTCATTACTCGCGGTTATGATCTCTTCCAAAAATGAACCTGTCTTTATTCACGATTTGAGCGATCTTACTTTGCAAATCATCTTCGATGCTTGGTGGGCTTCAATGAATGAAGGCTCGAATCGGCCTATTGCTTGGAATAATTCTAGACATGCACCTTCGTGGCGATTCTATTTACACTGTGGAATTGAGGAGACCGGCAGCCCTGGTATCATATGTATCATTTGCCATCAAGTTGTTCGCCATCCATCAGAACATGTGACAAGCTCAATGAGGGAACACTTGCTGGCAAAAGCTCACATCGCAAAGTTAAAGGAATTAACAGAGTCCGAAGTCACTTAATTGACTAGTTCGACGGTGGATAAAACGCCTTTGGCCATCCTGAAGAGAAAAGTAAGTCGAGGAAACACAATATTAAGTTTGCAGAGGAAAATCATATTGGATATCCAGTTTAATCCATATTGACCGAAATGACAGACAAAACAGTCCAAATTGGAAGCTATGGACTTTGAAACTTCCGAATTTCACCAAGACACGTGGAATTGCTACCTCATGTTAGGATTTGTTGCAACACATATTCCATGGAAAGCTATATGAAATCTTGAGCTGCGGTGGTCATATAAGGTATTACGCGATGACCTAGTGGTGCCGTCTGCTACAACCCTTAGTAACATTTGCCGGAGGGAATATGCACTGACAGTGGATACAATTGAGAAACAATTGCCTGTACGAAATAAAGTGAGTTTAGCTTTGGATGGATGGACATCAACAAACAAATTGGCCATAACGTCTGTCATTGCTTACTATATGTATTGAAATTGGGCATTGCGTGAAGTTCAACTCGCTTTTGATAAGGTTAATCGCCTGTTCTATTCTCGTTTCGAAAGCTAATTAAGGATGCTAGGTCAAAGGCCAACATACTGGAGCAAGGCTAGCCGTACATTCGAAAGATGTGCTTGATCGTTTTGAGCTTACCGACAGCCGTTTGGTTGGAATTACGACTGATAATGCTTCGCCAAACTACTCGATGACACCCAAGCTGCAATCAACACTTGAGTCATCTGGAATCGAGTGGCCGGCGTTGAGGAACCACATACCTTGCATGGCGCACGTCATACAGCTCACTTTAGGAGCATTCATGAGCAGTCTGGGTGTGAAAGACCGCACGAAGTCTTGGGAAGCCCATGAGCGTGATCAGCAATTTGGAGAGAATGAAAGCATAGATATTGGAAAGAGTCAAAGACTTCGAAAAGAGGGCAATGCTCGAATCAATAAGGTGTCAGCCATGAGACCAGGTTTAGCAAAGATAATTGAGAACGTACATATTTCATGATATTTTGAAAGTCCTGAAGCTGACCTTCATATAGCAGAGAATGGTTGCTGTATTAATTACGCTAACACCTGGTCACCGAAACAAGTTTATTGACTTTCACAAAGCCAAAGTCCGCATTGCAGTACTTCCAATTATGGATCTGAAGACACGTTGGAAATCTACACTGGAGTTGCTCGAGCGCAAACCGTTTACGGGAATTCACACGTGAGTGGCTTCAAAACCCAAAATACATTGATTCCCGGCCGCAATTCACAACTCAGGATGAATGGACGATTGTCAAGTATGTCATGGAAGTATGGAGGCCATTTCAATATTGGACCCTTTGGATGTCGAAGAGGCGTACAGTCACATTGCATCATGTTATCCCAGTGTAAAATGACATGTTCGATAACATGGATGGCGTGATGTGAGCTTTGGTTAAGAAGAAGACTCAATGGAAGGAAGACTTGTTCTTCGCTGTGAAGTATGCTCGACAGAAGCTTTCCAAATACTACGCTGAAGTGACTCCAACGACGGGCATGCTTCTTATTTTGGTACATATCCTCAATCCTTTCAGAAAGTTGCGATCATTTCGAAAGTGGGACAAGGGAATGGATATTAATCCTGAGGACAAGACATCCTACCCAACACAATACCACGAGGCCTTTCTGAAGTATGTGGAGAACAAATACTGCACCAAACATCGACTTGTGTCGGTCAATAAACTCAAAACCGTACCCAGCAGCAATCTAGTCCCCTTCGCAACGGCTGGAGGTTCCTATCAATCATGTTTTGATCCATATGATTCGTCCAGCAATGATGAGGAATACTTAACGCCTAACAATGTGGCTGAGACGACACCCGGATGAAGCGATCACACAGTCCACTTATTGACCGCCGCCAGGCTCTATTTGAATTCGCCGCCTGAAGCACCAAAGGACTGGGGACAAATTAATCCAAATCTCAATGATTACCACTCCAACCTAATGGAGATTAGCTGTACATTTTGGTTACCGGACATAACCGATTGGTGGCGCCAACAGGAGGAAATGCACTCAAAGTACGCCGAACTCTCCAATGTGGCTCGCGACATATTCTCTATCATACCACATGGTGTCAGAGTGGAGGCCAGTTTTTCCCTTGGCCAAGATGTTATTGGCTGGAGGCAGTCCAAAACCACAGGCGAGACCCTTCGCAAAAAAGTCGTTGTCAGTCAGTTTTCTCGAGCCAATAACGAGATTTTGGCAGGCACTAACCTGGAATTGGATACCACAATGACAGAAAATGACTCGGAAATGGAGAATGAGGCAGAGGAAAGGAAATTGCACGGAATGGCCAAGGTTCACAACTTTTTGGAGATGTGCCAGGGCAGACAAAACCTTCCTGCTATCCAGAAGGAATCTCGTACTCAAAACAAGCAGATGACAGCTGTAGGATACATTTCGGACACGGAAGAAATCGTCAAAGCATCCTGGTCACTCTTTCAACATGATGGTGCCGCTGCATTTAAATTGTCAGAAAGATCACCTTTGCCACCAGCTTTGTCTGCAAAGAACCTCCCTGGAGGACGAACGCAGATCTTAAATGTCCGCCGAATCCGGAGAATCAACCATCATCATGTCGAAAGCGATGAGGATAGCGCACTGGAAAGGATTTCGGACACCGATGATTGGCTTAACTGGAATTGCGACTGCGATAATCCAAATGGCAGCGAAGAGGATTGCGCAGCGGACGATGAATCCGATATAGAGCACAACAATGGCATCGAGAATTCGGAATGCCCAGAGCAGCAGGATGTGAGCGCCACACCAAATGTGCCCGGATTTGTTCGGCCGACACGGAAGTCAAAGAGACAGGCTGAAAAGGTATTAGTGACAGTCTATGCAGTAGAAACACGGAGAAATAAAGGACGGAAGAAAAAGTAGGACAGAATGTGTCAATGGTTCACCAGCTTTACGTAGCTTGACCGAGAGTTTCAGTTAGAGATGTATTATGGACGAATAGTAAGAAGTAGCTTGTGAATACCAGTTCATAAATAGATGTATAGCTGGCGCAATGAATCTTTTGTCATGATAAATCAGTTTTTGTCATGTGAGAGTGAACAGTGCAACATAGTTACGCCACTCGGCTTTGCCACAGGGCCGAGTCTTCATTAGGCAGAAAGACTACCGATAAAGTCAAATCAGGATGAAAACAATTATCGACGACAGCAGATGTTGAATGGACAATACATTCAAATGAGCATCAATGGAGTGTCAACGATTTGTGGTCTTGTAAGTACGGCAATTCACAAGTGACTTGGTCATTGTTATGCATAACGTACGTACTGGCATCTTTTATTGGCAAAAGAGATAGCAATACAGTCACTGCCCCATTCCTAGCATGAGCGTCAACAGAGCATCAATGATTTGTGGTCTTGTAAGTACAGTAATTCACCAGTGACTTGGTCATTGTTATGCATAACGGATGTATTGGCCTCTTTTATTGGCAACAGAGATAGCAACACGGTCACCGCCCCATTCTTAGCATGAGCGTCAACGGAGTGTCAACGATTTGTGGTGTTGCAAGTATGGTAATTCACCAGTGACTTGGTTTTTATTATGCATAACGGACGTATTGGCCGCTTTTATTGGCAATAGAGATAGCAACACGGTCATCACCCCATTCCTGGCAGGAGTGTCAATGGAGCATCAACGATTTTTAACTTTGCATCTGAAGTAAGTTATGTTCCGATTGGTTGGGGATATCCCTTTATGAGATATTCGCAGCCTTTACTGGGAAAAACAACAGTGACATACTCCCTGCAGCATCCTGAAAATGAGCTTCAACAGAGTGTGAACAGTTTTAGGACTTGCATATTTCATAATCAAGGCATTGCGCAGATCTTTGCCTGCATAACTGTATTATTGACTGCCTTGCTAGGCAAAAATACCATATATCGAAGGTGAAACACAGATACCAAATTACTCGATATTGCGAACTGTTCAACAAGCAAAAGCATATTGTTGGTTGCTGAAAATGCGATTTTGATAAGATACTATTAACACACTGCAAATTCAGGAGCCTTATATGAATTTATAGATGGACCCGCTGGGTGACCCGCTGACAATCCGCCCAATTCAGATGAGTTGGGAGTTTACCATGGAACTGTAACCGAATGGGCAGTTCGGGTTTATTGACGACCTGGACCGCCAATTTGGCAACGGTTCAGTTTGGACCCAGACCCAGACCCGAAGTGATTGTCCGGAACCGTTGCTAACACTAGCCATAATACCCCAGTGATAGTGCAAGGAGTTATGGAAGAACCTCCGGAACCTGTATATTCCGTAAAGGATAGATGGTAACCACAGATTCAACCACTGAGACCGTTTCGAGGATATATTATCATGCTTAATGGAGCTTCATTGTTCCGTACATAATAAGAGGGAAGCTTACGGTGTTTAAGACATCATTATTCAATATTATTAAACCAATTGAGGCGAAGGATTTCAATGAACGCCCCCTGCAGGAGATAGTTCCGGTTTAGTATCATGAGTTCCTTCTGCTGTTTAGTTAGGGATTGGCAGATAGGATACCACCGCATCGACCAGGCATTGATCATGAAGTTGTCCCAAATGATGGGGAGACACCAACATGGGGACCATTATATTCCATGTGGATGGCCAAGTTGGTTGAGTTAAAAGAATGGTGTGAGGAGAATCTGTCAAAGGGGTTCATTCGACAATCGTCGTCACCATTTGCCGCTCCAGTATTATTTCCAAAGAAACCTGATGGAGGATTACATTTCTGTATTGACTATCAGGATATTCATAGTGAGACAATGAAGAATTGGTATCCCCTTCCATTGAGATAGGAGACGTTAAATTCTTTAGGGAGAGTACGTATATATACCAAGCTGGATGTACTGGAGGCTTATAATTTCCTCCGTGTAGAAGAGGGGGATGAACATAAGTTGGCTTTCCGGACAAGATATTGATTGTTTGAACATACAGTAATGCAGTTTGGAACAAAGAATGCACCAGCAGACTTCCAGGGCTATATTAATAATGCCATTAGGGAAGCTTTGGATGATTTCACATTGGCTTATCTGGATAATATTCTGATATATTACAATTTGGAGAAAGAACATGTTGGCCATGTCAAGGGGATTATGCAATGATTGCTCCAAGCAGGATTGTAATTGACACCAGAGAAATGCGAATTTCATAAGGAGACCGTAAGGTATTTGGGCTGGATCACATCGATGTAGGGTATTTCAATGGATAACGTTAAAATTGCTACCGTACAGAATAGGCGGCGCAGGAAGAAGACCAAGAACGGACGGTTGAATAATCACTTTGAAGTACAACAGCTTCTAGGATTCTGCAATTATTATCGACGATTTATATCGAAGTATTCGGAGAAAGTGGAACCCTTGACTCGGTTGACAAAGAAGGATAAGCCATTCATATGGGAATTGTAACAACAGCTGGCTTTCGAGACTATGGTAACAGCATTTACTAAGGCACCTGCCGTCCGCAATTTTGACCATGAGAGGGAGCTTATAATTATAAAAGATGCCTCAAATTATGTGTCTGCAGGAGTATTGTCACAACATGTTGACAAGGGAGTGTTACTTCCAGTGGCATACCTCTCAAAAAAGCATACGCCTGCTGAATGCAATTATAATATATATGATAAGGGGCTGATGGCAATTATAAAGGCACTTGAGGAGTGGAGACCTGAGTGTGACGGTGCCACATATCCTTTACAGTTCATTACAGATCAGAAGAACCTCAAGTACTTTGTGACGATGAAGCTTTTGAATCGAAGACAGCTACGATGGTCCGAATTTTTAACCCATTTCAATTCTCAAAAAGTTTATCGGCAGGGGAAATCGAATGGGAAAGCAGATGCGTTGACATGTAGGCCAGGAAACCTCCCTGCGGGTGGGGATAAAGGATTAAAAAACATGGAACAGGTTGTTTTGCAACTGCTGAACATACCAGAACAGTTGCATTAGTCGGCGAATGGACACCTGGTGCAGGAGCATCCCCCTATTTTGAATCTTCTTAATCAGGCATATGAAATTGACCCATTAGTAGGGAAGATGCTTCAGGCAATACGGCACAATGGTAGTCTTACGGAGATAACTGTTCCGGAATATACAGAACAGGGTGGCAAGGTGCTGTATCGAGGGAAGTGTTACGTTCTGGAAGGTGATCAGTTGCGGCTACACCTGATACAGGAACATCATGATACCACACTTGCCAGACATTCAGGAAGGGCGAAGACATTTGACCTCCTGGATAGACAGTATTACTGGAAGGATATGCGGAAACAGGTGGACCAATATATACGGAATTGCCATAATTGCCAATTGTTCTGGACTTCGAAGCATATAATGTTTGGAGTACTTTGACCTTTGCCAGTACCGGAGAATGCATGAGAAGATATTTCGATGGATTTTGTGATTGGGTTGCTGGAATGCAAAGGGTTTGATGCCATTTGGGTCATAGTGGATAGGCTTTTGAAGATGCGGCATTTTATCCTGTATCATACAACAATAGATGCTGTGGGGTTAGCTAGGTTGTTTTTGTGGGAAGTTGGACGCCTCCATGGTTTACCGGCAACCATTGTTTCCAATCAGGGACCTCAGTTTGCGTTCACCTTTTGGGGACAGATATGTAGCCGATTGGGGATTGACTGATGGATGTCGACAGCATTTCATCCACAAACAGATGCCCAGACCAACCGGATGAATTCTGGTATGGAACAGTACCTTCGGGTGTTTGTAAATCACCAACAGGCTGATTGGGCCCAGTGGTTACCCTTGGCTGAGTTTGCTGCGAGTGATGGAATGTCTGAGTCGACCAAGTGTACCCCATACTGTGTGGTTCAGGGCATGCATCCAAGGATGACATTTGTGGGAGAGTCAACACCGGAGCAGGATCAAGGACGATTGGAGGCAGATCAAGTTCAAGCAATGATGCAACAGATCCATGAGTAACTGCGAGTCGAGATGAGATGGAGCCAGGCATCGCAGGAAGATGGTGCAAATCGGGAATGTATGGGCACATCAAATTTTCAGGTGGGATCAAAGGTTTGGCTGGATGCTTGCAATATGCAAACTATCCGTCCAACTTGAAAGTTGAATTGGAAGCATTTGGGGCCCTTTAGGGTGTGTAGTCCGGTGTCCCCTTACGCGTATGAATTGCAGTTGCCTGCGTCGATACGAATCCACCTAGTACAACCTGTTTCGCTTTTGAATCCAGTGGTGGGCGATTCTATGGCGGTACAATGGATTGATCCTCCCCCATCATTGGAGGTTGATGGAGAAGAGGAGTGTCAAGTATCTGGGGTTGAGGATAGTAGAGTATATCTGAATCAGTTATAGTATCTGCTACGGTGGACTGGATATGATTCTTTGACTTGGGAACCTGCGAAGTTCGTAGATGGCTTACAATCAGTAGGGGAGTTCCACCAACAATATCCACAGAAGCCAGGACCATTGGAGAATGTTCTTGGAGGACCTCGAATCTAGGAGGGGGATACTGTCACAGTGTAAAGCAGTAAGGAGGTACTCAGCAATTATTGTGGCAATTCGGGGGTGGTGGGGAAGGAATCGTGTTATGGAGAGGCGGAGACTTTGGGAGACACAGAGGATGTGGCGAGATAGTGTGGGTGCAATTTGGTATGATAAGGAAGGGGTCTGAGGTGTTGCTACGTTGGGAGATGTGGCATGGTTGTATTGATAAGGAGTCATGCTGGTGGTGTGTAAGATCATGGGATAAGATTGGGATGGTACATTGGGGCATGAGGGATGGTTTGGGGGTGGCAGATAAATTGTATATAAAGAGAGTGTTGTTGGTGTTGGAGGGTTTCCTTTTCTTCTCTCTTTACACGTTCTCTTGTATAGCAAAACAAGTTATGACTTTGAAATAACTCTGACTCTTTCATGTCTGGATTCCCTTGATATGAAACTCCAGCACCTCTCGTCTTATTTTGATATCACATTCCAGTTATCAATATCACCTACACTCGACCCTGTCCATTACAGGTGGTGGGATACACATGATCAGCTTTCTGCCAGAGCGACAATTGTGTCAGTTATTTGTGCATCTGAAAAGACCTACTTGACCAATATTTCAGTGGATCAGCATGCCTGGCCACTGAATCTCACAATTGGTAATATTCAAAAAGATATCGGCTGTACACCGAAACAGTGGGTGTTGATTCTTGTTTGGCTGATCGCGAGTCCCCCGAAAGTTGCCAAAAATACTCACAAGGCATGGAATTCTGCGGTTGGAATAGTGCTGTCCCCACTCGGGAATCTTGATATAACTGGTCCCGGCTTGAAATGTAATCATGATGCTTGATTCCTGAGACAATGTTATCCTCTGTTTGCAGCCTGGGTTGGTGATTATCCAGAACGTGTCATGGTTGCTGAAGTCTCATATGGCTCATGCCTGATGTGTGAAATTCCTAAAGATTCGCTGATGGGACATTCAACTTGTTGACCTCTTGATACGCAAAGAGATCAGGATGTGTACTCGGATTTTCTGGACCAAACTAATATCGATGTTCTGCACTCTCTTCCTGTTCATCCAATTCAGAACCAGTTCTGGAAATACCCTCTCTGCAATGTCTGTCAGCTTTGGCAGCCTGATGAATATCATCAGCTGCTCTTTGGTTTAGTCAAAGACTTATTGCACTGGCTGCTTAAATACCTGAAAGCTAGAAGTGTGAAGGACCAATTTGACATTTGATTCACATTGGTACCACAATATCTGGGCCTCCAACACTTCTCTAAACTATTCAATTCAATGACAAGCAGCTCCTGGCAGGGAGCTGAGATCTAGGGTATGATCAGATTACTGGCAGTGAATTGCGCTCAAATTTTTTACTGCTCACAGGATACCAGGAAACCTGCAGTGGAAACAGCCTCTAATGCAATGGGACTGGGATCAGTGCTGGCATTATGTAAATTCTCTCTACTTTATAGCCATCAAAATCCCTCTGATCAATCCGTCACAGTACTAGATGATGCGCTGACGCGATTGTACAAAAAGAAAAGTGCTTTTCAAGAACAGAAAATGTCGAAGTCTGCTAAGGCCGAAGTGGATGAACAGTTGGCAATAGAATCCCATCAGTTACAAGCACAAAAGATTTATAAAATCCGTGCTGCTATGGAGGTTCAGGTGTATGAGGCTGAAAACGTTACACCAACAAAACGAAGGCAATTTCAGGTGTGCCTGAATGGAGCGCAACAAGCTGCAACCAAATAATCAGATGCTGATTGGCAGAGCGCAGAAGCGTGATCAGAGGGCGAAATCCATCAAGTGACACCTGTTAAACCACACATTTTTGATAACTTTTTTCAATAACGTACGCGACAACTATTACAGAAAGTTGGAACTAAAGTAACCGGTCTCAGAAGCACATTTCCCAATAATGTTGCTTAACTCATACCCACTGCAGAAGCAGAGGTTTAAGGAGTGGCAAGGATGACTGCCGACAAACTTATGGAATTCCACATCCGTCCATCCAATGCTGAGACTGAAGCCACCACCTCAAGTATCACTTATAGGGACCACACAGCAAAACAGCAGCAGAGCAAAATTTATGGTACCAGCTTGAATGAGCAGATGCGGTTCGAGAAGGAACTGTTCGTCCACTGGATCAAATTTGAAGCTAAGAGGAAGGCAATTGGTGTTCAGCAGCTCTGGAAAACCATAGAATAGCATCTAATAGATTTCAGATATCCAATGATGCAGCTTGTGAGCCATATATCAGAGTCAATTCTGCGAATGTGTTCTGGCAACAAATACACCGCTGATGTTTCTGAACGGCAACATATCGGCAATGTGAATAAGGCATATCGATCTACAAACAAAGTCAATTACATTCGACGAATGCTGAAGCACAATGACTGGTTTACCGGTCTTGACTCTATGGAGGTGACACTGTCTCATTGTACCCTTTAAGGCTAATATGATATTGACTCAGCAAAAGTTTTCAACCTACTATCCACTACCAATAAACAGCAGAGTACTCGTGGAGCCCATCTTTTACACATTCAGCATTGTAAGGAAGAGCTTTTTTTCCACCAAGTATTACAGCTGGTACATCATGTGCGAGAAACCCATGTCCACAGCGTGTGCAGAGGTATCAAATTAATCTCACCCAGCGATGCATCAGAAGATTTCAGAATTTCCAACTTTGGTAAGCTATTCTGTATACAAATTGATGAGGACTGGCGACATGATGTATGTGGACTGGTGCTCAGATATGATCAGAATGTACTTATATACAGTTTATTTATGAAACTTCAGAATGGGCTGCTGTACTACAGTCAGCCATTTCACTGCCCTATATCTGTTGAGTGTCTGAGACTTGATTGCAAGGTAGAATACACCAATGCCAACCAAGTGATCATGCCTGAATATCATAACATCTGGGTCCAATATACAGAAAGTGACCTCGATAACACCTTCCATGGCCATGATCAATCTTTCCAGTATTATACGTCAGCTGGACTCCTTCGAATCAGATCCTCCAATTTACGAAGCCCCTGCCCGCTGGAAATACCATATTGATCTTCTCTAAGCGGTGCAAAATGACTTAACAATGAATATTACATCCTCAAGCTTAAGAATATGCAGTGGTGATTCGAATACAGTACAACAATCTGTATGGTTGGGCTGATTGTGTTGACAGGTTCATCTGGGTTGTCAAACAGCCTGATAAGATACATATTGTTCCTGTTGGAGAAATTGTTGAACTGGCACATTTGGTGCAAGAAAATGCTTCATCAGTTACAATCAATAGCATATGGCTTGTAAATAATCATGTGGATTTGGAGACCTACTGGACTGTACATTAAGTTCCAATACCTGAATCAAGGTGTGCAGGAAGAAGATTGTTAATCAAATTGAACTATTTAACATAAACAGTATTACAATCACACCCGGAGAGTATGCCTCCAGGTTTGAGGTCCACTGGAATTGTCTTGGAGACATGGCCAATACTCCCAATACACCCAATAGCTCCAAAATTTGCACATTCTAATAGTTTGATTTTGTAGCACTTTGAAGACAACTATACACTCTTCAGGATAGTCTTGTATTCTGTTCCACAACTTCTGCAGCATTGAGGAGCTCCGGGGAAGTAGTGTCGGAGCACCTCAGAGCACATCTCATCGCATTCAGTCTATCTGGGAGCATCTGGAAACCCTGCCAGGATCATTCTAGCTGTTCAGAGTTGCTGTGTTGTTCAGTTATAACTTCCTAACCATTTTACATTTTGCTGATGAATACCAAGGCATAGCATGATACCATAATGCATCTTAATCCCCTAAGCCTCTACAATACCTTATGCCACCCACCTAGATGCAATCATCGGAGATAGCTGTCATATATAACAATGTCTCAGTTATAATGGTTAACCAAGAAACAATTGTGAATAGTAAGCCACGACAGTGATGGGACTTTAAGACTTCACAACAGTTGTTGTTGCTGTTGTTTATTCATGCTGTATTCGCTCTTGCTAGAGTATGATGGAGTCTAATGACCCCTCTGCCTCTGGGCGAGCTGGCCAGATGGCAAAGCTCTCTTCCACTACCCTTTGTCCCCACTGCCTCATAAAAGTCATACTAGTATAGTATGGAGAAATTGTGGTGTAGTGTGGCGACAAAATGTATTTTTCATTACCACCACCAACCAGCTTGGCAGAGGGAAGTCAGCGCAGAGAATATAGAGATACAGAAATAACGGAGATGGATTGAGTAACAGCGGGTATTTGGAGATACAGGGATAACGGAGCTGGGCTGAGTGACTGGGAGTGTATGGCTATTTAGAGGCAATAGAGATGGACTGAGCAATGGGGAGTATATATTTGGGAGACTCCGGAGTTGATAGACAGTATCTCATCTTAGTATCATAGAATAAAATATACTGTCTCTCATTTCTAGCGTTTGGTCTCACTCACTTCTTTTGAGATTTCATAGATTTACACAATAGCATGGTTTCTCAACTGCAGGTATTTTACTAGATCTTCTTGCCATTTCTCTACACGTTGTGAGCCAGAATCACTTTTTCTGCCGAATTCTGTTTGGATTCCGCAGGAGTTGTGGTGGACTGTTGATGATGGGCTCTCTGCCTTCTAGCTCTGATATTTCACCTCACCAGAGTTCTATCTATCGCAATCATGGGACTACAACAATGAGTATTTGCTGATGGTAAATTTGAGAACTTCCATTTCCAGTCAACTGGACGGTAAAGCATACCACTTTGTGGTACAGTTGACTGTATGTTAAAGATGAGGACTGTATCTCCCAGTCAACCGAGGTTTATTGTTCAGTTGGCTGATTCACAAAGTTAACCTATTTACAAATTAGTCAACGTTATTACAAAGCAGCTGACTTATTTGCGAAGCTGATTTCTTCACTATTCAGTTGAAAAATATATCATCACAGATAACATAATATACAGAAATTACATTTGGATATATTGACAGACACAGTGTGAAGGAATGTCAGAAGATAATCAGGAATATGATAGGAAACAAGAAATATAAAAATTACTGTACTTGTCAGTTCAACAAGTTATTGGACACATACTAACTGGTTAGGGTGAGTACATATCCAATAACTTGTTGAACTGACAAATAGCTAGTGAAGATTCTAATTACTCTAGGATTCAAAAAATTATTTGTAATTACTTCTCTGATGCAAGCTAATTGACATACTAGTAATTTATACTAGACATGAGTTCTGCTAAACTGAAACTGGGCAGTATTGAATTTTTGAATCATATTCACTGGTAAACTATATATCAAAACCTACCATATATGAAGAAAGTAATACAACTTGAAGATGAATGGGATAAAGTGAAGAAGGTATTGGTATCAGGGTTAATGTAGTAAGTGGTATATTTGGTGTATACAGTTTCACTGAGTGGAAATGTGATAGACTTATAGCAAATGGGTATAATATTGGTGGTTTATTTTATCCACTAATGAGTATTCAATGCCTCATGTTTGAATATATCACATCATTGTTTCACAATATTATTTTGCTTCTGCTTATGGAATCTAGTTAATAATACTGCTTACATGTGAAATTTTCGCTCGCCATTCTGTCTTGCTAGATGTGCATAATTCCAAATCAATCTATCTGCCTAGATATTGAAAATTCCACATCAATACTTCGTATCATACTTCCACGAGTTTTGCGCCAGACGTGTACTGCACTCTGAGACTAATAATTTTGCCCACTTTTGCCTACCATTATTAGTTTGTTAGTCATTAAGATATCTCTGTTTTGTTGCCATGCGCGCAGTATCCGAGGTCAGTGTCACAAAAGATCACCGATCATCTCAACTAACGAGTTAGGGTAAGAATTTCTGTCGGACGTCCATGGCTCCAGACTTCCCAACCGCTATTCCGTATCTCAACGCACAGCATGCAGCAATCCTCCTTAATGTCTCTGCGAACACTTCCCCATTCCCCCATATCTCCACACTACATGCTGCCCTTTCACAGTGTCGACTCCGAATGCAGCTCGCCAAATCTTAAAGTTCACCGCTAAAACTAGAGACTTCCTCAACGACGTCACACTTCTCAAGGAACTGCAAATGTCAACACCACGAGTACGAACACTCCTTCTCCGACATCATATCCCACAGCAAAAACTCATATCCTCATACCACTTCAATACTTTACCACTTTTCCTCTCTATTCCTAGCTATCAGCACAATTCGTCTACACCATCGGCACCCTCACCCCCACCACCGCCTGCGCTCTCTCCGATTTCAGAGTCTCTTCGAATATCAATGCGTGCCCTACCACACCCTGTAGTAATTCTCACCACTGCTGCGGCTGCCGCATCGGCATCAACAGGCCACGGAATAACCCTGTCAACATTAACTTGTGTCTCGCTTCACCCGCATGCACTAATAACGTTCAACATCAAGACGCCTTCCACAACGAGCCGCTCGATGCACGCGCACGGCAACTTCTGCATCCACATCCTCCGCGCATCTCCGCACAGCGCTCACACCGCAAACGTTTTCGCGCAGCTCGCGGCATCGCACGACAGGAAGCTCTCGCCATGGACGCAGCTCCGTGGACAGGTCGAACGAGATCCCGATACGGGTGCTCCTATACTCGGCCCCGGGGACGGCGTCATAAGTCGCTGGAGGTGTGAACGCTACAAGGTGGTGGAAGTTGAGGATCATGAGATCTGGGTGGGGCGGGTGGTGGGGATTGAGGATCTGACCGGAGGGAAGGGTGAAGGGCTGATGTATCAGAATCAACGGTTTCGGCAGGTAGGAAGTGAGGTGGTGGTGGAGCTTACGAAGCCTAAAGAGGTGAAAGTTGCCTAGGAGGAGGGGGGAAAGAGAGGACGAAGGAAGCAGCTTGGTGCTGAGCTACAAGAATGAAAATAGATAGGAATCCAGAATGTAAACCTATGGATAGGCAAAGTTGGTGATCTTTAGATGGACGGGAGCATCTTGTAAGATAGATGACATTACTTTAGACGGTACTTATCTACAACATACCCCCGTGAGCAAAAATAAAAGATAAAAACTATCCAAACTCCATGCTTTCGTCTCTAGAAACCCTTTTCAATCGATCGGGACAACTGCTTCCCAAACCTGATAAACCACCAAAACGCAGAACCAAAATAGAAACAGAAAGCATCAACGCCACCAAATTTCTCATCCAAGGCTTATTGTACATTGCCAAACGAAGGAAATACAGTAAGTCTATCAATCGTGTTCATAAATATAAGCGTCACAACAACCTATGCATCCACGGGAAATGATCCAGTCGTTGCATTTCGCTCCTTCATATCTTGAGCGCAGCTGATCGCTTCGACGCCTGTACCCTTCGTTTGTTGATTGTTGCTCAGCGAGTGTAATGGTGAGATATTATCCATACTGTTGCTCATTTTATGTTCTCCATCCTGATTCAGTTGTGTTTCGGAAGGTTGAGTAGGAAGGTTCTGCCACTTTGCCGCATCTCTCTTCAACTGTTCCAGCTCTTTCTGGAATCGCTTACCAAAGACATCGACTGCATATTGTCAGTAAAGCTTGGGTCTCATGATAGGCGCACCTACTGTAGTACGTCGCTCCATTGTAAACACTCCACCATCCAACGACAGAGATGAACACCGCCGAAAGCTTACGGTGGTAAAACCAAAAGGGACATGGCAGCATTGTCACCACTGCATAAGAATATTGTATGAACATAAAAGCCGGTTCTTGGAGTGCCTTTGGCAGCTGGTGAACGACTTTTCCGATGGTGGTGTTTCGATAACTCTTCTTAAGCCAAGTGAACGAGGTTGGGCGTCCAGCGGCAATCTTCTCGCGCCTTCTAACCTTGTGGATATCAGCGACCCCTGAAGTTATGGAGGCAATCATGGGGATACACACTGAGATCAAGATGTGGTAACTTATTTGCCAGAACAGGTACGGAACAGTGGCCCAAACAATCATCTCGCGAAGGCCATACAGTTCCGTGGTCTTAATTCTACTAATGGCAGGGAACCGCTCTTCCTGGTAGACTGAGTCCAAGAGATGCACAACGCAGTGTAACACAACGGGTGGCATTATGTGGATGAACAATGATGTTACCTTATCAAGAGAATGAAACACCATCGAGTTTCTCCACATAGCAATCGCCCACGCGTTGTTTCCATACGACAGGCAGTATACGGAGATCATGAGCCGCCGCGAGTTGGGAAACACCCATATAGCCAAAAGGAGCATTACATTGACGAAATAGCACAGATCGGCTGAAGGATTAGTTAAACCTAGATTATTCCATTGGTCTGAACGAAAGATACAGACCTAAAAAGTAGTGGTATCCAACTTTGTGGTAGGTGTAGTATCGAATAGGCATGAAGTACAGCAGTTGCATTGAATACCAGATGTGCATCCATTCCCTGATAGCACGACATTAGCCTCTGCATTTGTGAAGCCAGAATTTCGGAGAAATTTACGGATAGCCGCCGATTAGATAGCCGGTGATAAAAATGTTAGACACACCGACCACAAAGGATATCTTCTCCCGAGTAGAAACAACTTTGGTGTCGTTCCATCTCTCAAGAACCTTATCCAAGCCTCTATTGTATTTCTCGCGATACTTTTCGAGCTCAAAATCTGTTTTTAGAATTGCCTTTGCTTTTGTCTGCTGAAACCCCCGCTTCACCTTGTCCTTCTGTACTAGATAGGTCCTGTTGATTTTGTCTAGCCGCTGCGGAAGAGTCAGTTGGTCAAGATAATCGAATATCGTAAGCTTGTCGAATGGCGGAAAGATTTCCCAGTCGTCAGATTCTTGTGTCTGAGCAGACGAGGATGCCGAAGAGTGCGATCGAGAAAGCGGCGGAGAACTGGGTATTGATGTATAGCCATCGGAGCTCTCGTTGTCGCGCTCAGGCTCGTGGACTATGCTACTTGGACTTGTCGCGGATGCCGGCAATGGTGTACTACTATCGCCCATTTCCAAGCAGTTTGTATGTTTGTTATTTTGTTTGTTTGTAGATTGTTTATCCGTGGGTACGGATGGATGGATGGTGTATGGCTATGGTCTTGTTGGAAACAGGTGATGTTAAGTCCAAAGTGTGTGGGTCGTGTTTTTGATATAGGGCAAAGCGCGTCTGAGGCAAAGCACGTCTGAGGCAAAGCCCGGTTTAGAGTACAGTGGAGTAGAGTAGAATAGTGATGAAGAATTTGGAATTGATAGAGGGCGTGTTCCACGTTTCGCGCAAGATGTAGCTGATCAGGCTCTCCGCCCACTATTCTCTATCACATGCATATAGTCCAAATAGTATGGCTCTCCCAGCCACAACTGACAGCGGAGCCGCATTCAGACAGGAGAGCCTAGTTGGCTAGCCCAAAGCGCTAGTGACAAAGCAACACACGAAAGTTTTCCAGCTCGTTTTTTATCTTTAACTCCACGTCTATCGTCAGTTAAACCACCGCCACATCCCGACGAGATCCCGCTTCAAGCTGAACGCTGCCCCAAATTCACAATGGCTCTGGTTCAGAAGCAGGAGAATGAAGATCAAATTATCAAGCCCCAGGCTTCTGCCCCAGCTGTTGACTACTCGCAATTCCCGTAAGACACATATTTCCTTCTCTTGCGCGAATCCAGTGTATCCCATGTGGAAAGATGAACTTCTGGAATATAATTGACTGACATTGCTCTACTCATCCCAATGGCAGTCTCCTCTTAAAAAACTATGACAAACTTCTTGTCCGTACCGGTCACTTCACCCCAATCCCCTGCGGCGCTCCCCCGTTGAAGCGCGACATCAAAAGCTACATCAGTAGCGGTGTCATCAATCTCGACAAACCTAGCAACCCCAGCTCTCACGAAGTTGTGGCGTGGGTGAAGCGGATATTAAGGTGGGTGCTCAATTGCGCCTTTGTTACGCGCACACCGTGCTGATATCACCATAGATGTGATAAAACTGGACACAGCGGTACCCTTGATCCCAAGGTCACTGGATGTTTGATTGTTTGTATCGATCGTGCCACCCGTCTAGTCAAGTCCCAGCAGGGTGCCGGAAAGGAGTATGTCTGTGTTCTCCGCCTTCACGATAAGGTGCAGTCCGAGCAACAGGTCCAACGGGCCCTTGAGACCCTTACTGGTGCCCTTTTCCAGCGTCCCCCGTTGATATCCGCCGTCAAGCGTCAGCTCCGTATCAGAACCATCCATGAAATCAAATTGCTGGAGTTCGACAACGACCGTCATCTTGGGGTCTTTTGGGTCAGTTGTGAGGCTGGAACCTACATCCGGACGCTTTGTGTGCACTTGGGATTGTTATTGGGAGTTGGAGGACATATGCAGGAGCTGCGCCGAGTGCGTTCTGGAGCAATAGGTGAGAATGATGGCACCGTTACCCTACACGATGTTCTGGATGCGCAATGGGTAATGGATAATACCCGCGATGAGACCTACCTTCGTCGCGTCATCCGACCTTTAGAATCGCTCCTTACCACCTACAAGCGAATTGTAGTCAAGGACAGTGCCGTCAACGCGGTCTGCTACGGTGCCAAGCTTATGATTCCCGGTCTCCTCCGCTACGAGCGGGGAATTGAGGTTAATGAGGAGGTTGTGCTGATAACCACCAAGGGAGAGGCCATCGCTTTGGGTATCGCACAAATGTCTACAGTTGAGCTATCGACATGCGACCACGGTGTTGTCGCAAAGGTCAAACGCTGCATCATGGAGAGGGATCTGTACCCCCGCAGATGGGGGCTTGGCCCTACTGCACTAGAAAAGAAGAAGATGAAAGCTGATGGAAAGCTCGACGTATGATTCCTCTGGCGCCTTTGCAGAATTCAACGCTAATAATCCATTATTTAGAAATATGGCCGCAATAACGACGCTACTCCTGCCTCTTGGACGGAAAAGTACACCGATTTCACTGCACCACTGGCCGCTGACTCCACTACCCCAAAGATTGAGTCCGCCTCCCCTGCCCCAGAAGTCACCTCTGGCTTAGTAGACGTTGAGATGACTACCCCAGTGAAAACTCAATCCGAAGCTCCAGAGAGTGAGAAAAAGAAGCGAAAGAGAACCGACAATGAGAAGGCTGAGCGTAAGAAGAAGAAGGAGGAGAAGAAGGCAAAGAAGGAGAAGAAGGCAAAGAAAGAGGAGTCGGATTCGGAGTAAACGAGAAAAGCATAGAGAAAATGAAATGGAGATATACAGATTGCTGCCGCCATCAGCGCTGTTATATGACATGGATGAATGGATTGGGGGCTGCCTTGTAAAATTAACGGCTTTGTGTTTCGCTACGCGTGCTTGCTTCAAAATGATGTTCATTACTTTCTCGTTGTAGCAGTGGGAGAACCAAGAGTCGGCGTGAACGCCCCGTTGTATCTTAATGAGGATAAAACAAGCTATGGCAGATACTGCAGTCAATATTATCTCGAATAAAGCCCAACCAGTTGTCATACAGCCAACAAAACCCCTAAGCTAGCATTATCTATGGTTTTATCTTGTTATCTTATTTCCTTTAACCTTCTTTTCTACCTCCTTCGCATCCATCACCGCTGTATCAACCTGAATCTCAATATCTTCTTCCTGTGGGCCCTGCTTATCAAGAACCTGCCATCGTTCATTCCCATTCAACTCGGTTTTACTATTCGACGCCATACACTATTAGTGCCGTCTAATCCATTGCCTTTCCAAAGAGCACTTACTCAACCCATTCCGAATACTTGCGCATCAATACACCATACGAGTCCTTCTTGAGCTTCGCCGGCAGATGAGCCCAGGCACCAGCAAAATGTGCCACAAAATCTCTTGGCTTCCACCCCTTCCCGTTCTCATCAAAGCAAGGAACTTCCTCGGGGAACGCATTGATCTTCGTCTGTGGGATCCAGATTGCGCGAGACCGGAAGGTGGCTGACATGGGCGCCTTGGTCACCACGTCGCGGATGCAGTCTTGCTCGCTGGGCTCCTTCGGCGTGTTACCGCATTCCCAAACGGCGGAAATAAATGGGAACATGCGCGGAGAGGCGCGAATTATCATTGACCCTGCGTTTAACGGCCAGCTGTGGTGGGGATGGTGTCAGTATATCCCCGTCGTATGGACCGGGAGGGGCAATACCAATCGGCAGTCAGGATCAGGTCGATGTCGTCGGGGTTTTTGGCCCCCTTCAGTACATCCTTAATAATATCCTCCAGTTTTATGTCGGTATTGGTAATGACAGTATCATAATCTATCCACCAGATCCAGTCATATTCTTCAGTCCGTATCAGGTACTCAATCATATTTAGCTTATGCCATACCGCCATCGGGACTAGGTCCCTCGGCATTTCGAGATCGAGCTTGATGGCGTAATTATGCTTCCTCGCATACCCTATTCTTCCGCCCCATCAGCAAACCAGATATACCGAGTAGGATAGTAAGGGACTATGCATGCAACGTACCGAATTTATTGCTGAGCGAGATATGGTCGTACGTCGTTTCGTCTGTGTTCATAGTCGCGATAGCAATCCTCATACCCTTGGGTTGCGGATATACAGGGCGCACAAATATCCCCACATTTTCCGGCCCATTCCTGGATTTTGACCAGTTGGCCTTGTCGGTAGAGAGCACAATATTCTTTGGACCATTATTGCTGGTAACAGAGGGCGATGATAATGGTTGAGGTGACAATGGTTGGGGTGACAGTAGTCTGGATGACGAGGGTAGGGATGACAATGGTGATAGCGGAGCTTCTGGGCTCGTCCAGTGAAGGTGGATGATATACAACACTAGCAACAGAATTGTCAATTGCAGCGGCGCTGAGCCTCGGGTTGGCCGAATCATCATTACGAGTCGTAAAGTTGCGGAAGGAGAGATTGGGGAGAGATGAAGGGTAGTGGGGACAAAGAGATACACCATGTTGAGTGAATTTGCAGGTCGTACAAACATTGCTTGTTGCTGCTATTCATAGAATTGCGTACTTTAGTTGGTACATACATGTGTGGTGAGACAGACATGATGTGCTGTCGATGCCTTGTCTGCTCGGAGTGACAGCCTGCAAATGGCGGTACAGGAACGGTATGTACGTCCCCGCACCGTATTATTGGCTGGATATCTCAAGTTTTCCATTGAAAGCTTTGAATACATAAGCCGTCTTGCCGAAATGGAGATCACCGCCGGCAGGAGTGAAAGCATGCAAGGCGAAGCGATCCAGCAGGCTTCTCAACTCACTTTAGCAGGCCGAAGTTGGATCCGTGCCCGAAGTGCCGGAGGCCACCTGCTGCGGGGGCTAGGGTTGTTTGCAATGTTTGCATCCGTTCTCACTCTTGCCTTGCAGACCCGCTTTCTTCCGGCTCCGTGTGCGCTTCCTCAACTCCCGCTTTCAGACCGGCACTAAGCTCCACCGCCATTCTTCCTCCGATGCCTGAAGATGTCAGTGAGGCGATCCGGTGTGTAGCAAAAATCCAAAGGGTAAACTTAGGTCTTGACCTGAGCGGAGTGAGCTTCGTATCGAGTGGGTGACCAAGTACTAAATGGAACCCTAACCCAATCTCCACAAACTCTCAAAATCTTCAACGCGGCGATTCCAACGTGGCTTTTGAGCTATAATACAATACAAGCAAGTATCTTCTCTATATATTTCTGTCATTCGCCGCATACTCAAGCCCTAAAAACCCCCTCAACCGCATCCACCACAAGAGTACCTGTGATGTCCGCTGCGTTAACATAACCGCTACAACCTCATGCCCTTCTTCCACTCTCCAAGCTTTCCTCAGCTGTTGCTCCATTTCGTCCCCCAACATCCTCTTAACCCGATGCACAGGCACAAGTTTCCTACCAACCCTGGCCATCGTTCCCTCGGTATCCATTATCGGTGGTGCCTCCCTTCTCCTCCACCCAGCACTAGTCATGTTCACTAACCTATCCTGTTCCTCATAATCCTCATCACCACCGTCCGTCAAGCCGCCCCGGAAGTCTAACACCGCCATGACCTCTCCCATCCCCACCCAGTTCCTGGGTCCTCCAACGACACGATCCACCTCGGGGCTCAATCTCGCTCGTTTGCACTCATCCACGACTCTCTGCCTCATCTTTTCCCGCACAAAACCCTTCATATCATCCCGCCAGACACCGCTCCGCATGATAGCTTGTCTGATTTGATGAGGAACCAGCTTCGCCCAGACTTTTCCACCGCGACCGCAACCGGGAGTGAGGGAAGCTACCGCGCCATATGTGCCGAGTGAGTAGAGACCAACGGGCGAACAGTGGGGAGTGTCGAGATCGAGGCCGTCGGGAAGCAGCCATGGTTTCTTCGTCCGTGGATGGCGTTTTAGGGTAAACCGCGTAAGAAGCATGGCGGGGAGGCGGCGGTGGTGGTCGACGTCGAGCCGGACATGAGAGGCGAGGATTTGTGCTGTTGCGGGTATTAGTTGTAACCCCCGAGCTTTGGTGGGAAACGGGAAAGAGGAACTTGCCGTAGGGATTGACGGTCAGTGCCCATTCACGCGGCGAAAGTTCATTTCCGGCGGTGGGGAGGGCCTTAGGGTGCTTTTTGTAGTAGGGAAGAAAAGTTTCGGCGTTTAGGAGGGGCGAGAGCGCAGGTGAGGGGGGGTTGTAGTCTAAGTTAGCTGAGGTGCGGTGGAGGACGCGGACCGGAAAAGGTTTTTCGCGCTTCTTTCTGACATTGCGACAGGATAGTGATGGGGTGCCTACGTCGGGGATGAGTTCTTTGGCGGTGGAGAAGTAGACGAATAAGTGGTGTTGTCTGGGATGAGACAGTGGACGAGTAATGGCAGTTGGAAGGCGGATCATGGTATTGCTGGCATATTGAGAGCGGGACCATGCACGGGGGTGGGGGTGATGAACTCTGAAGAGCCGCATTATTGGATGGATACTTCTTTGCCTTTCCTCTAAATCAACCACCATTCTGTGAATCATACATAACTCCAATAGACATCTCAAGAGCATGACTACAGATCAAGTTGCCCAACACCCAACATACATAAAGTATGTTATCCTCCATCCGGCTTTTATCTACTGGAAAGCATAACCCCCACCCACAAACATACCCTTTCATAATTCGTGGTGACAATGCGAAACAAAGCCCCTCCGGCCCTACCGCTTTTAGCGGGTGGTGCGCGAATTTGAAATCGTCATGACCAAGATATCAGTCGCACCAATCTCTTCGAGGTTGTCCATAACTGTCGCAATGGATTTCTTTTCAACCATAGCACTGACAGCAACCCATCCATCCTCATCGAGCTGCGTTACAGAAGGCGCGCGCTTCCCTGGAGTGATGGCAGTTGCTGCGTTGAGCTTGTTGCGAGGCACATTGTAGGTGCAGAGGATATATTTCTGTGCTGTGATTACACCACGTATTCTAGATTCGATGGTTTTGATCAACTGCGGGTTTGAGGGATGCTTGGATTTGATAAGGATGGCCGTTGTCTCCAGGATTGTTGCTATGGGTTTGAGGCCAGCAGCCTTCATGGTTTCGCCAGATTCTAAAACCTGTGTCAATCTCTATACCAAAGGACTAGGGGGTATAACGGACCAACAAGGTCGACAATTCCGTCAGCGACACCAAGAGCACAAGCAGCCTCGACACTTCCACCAACATACTTAATTTTGGTAGCCAATCTGCCCATACTGCTCCCGCTCCGGGTTCCCCTCTTCACCTCGACCTCCAACAATTCCTCCTGCCTCTTCTCTTTCCCCGCTTCACTCTCCAGCTTCTCAAAGTACTCTCCCGCAAGTCCGATGAATGACGTGCAAATGTTCTTCCCAATCAACTGCGAAGGATTCTCATACTCCCCATTCTCGGGAACCTGCACCTGCAACTTGCACCGTCCAAACCCGAGATCAAGCAGCTCTTCAACATCGCTCTGCACCTCTGCTACTTGATCGCGACCCGTGATTCCGAGATCGACACGACCTTCGCCAACGAAGCGAGGGATATCGGCAGCTGGGAGAAAGACGAGCGCAATAGGGAGGTTGAGACAGAGAGCAATGTCGAGGCGCGAGTGACGATGGAACTGGATGTCGCTACCGTGAAGTAGATCGAGGCATTGTTGGTGGAGACGGCCCTCTGGCTATGTTAGAACGCTCGCAGCAGTCAATTAGGCGAGAAAACAGACTCTTGGGGACGGCGAAGAGTAGACGGTCGTTCAAGCTGGCGATAGAGTCAGAGGTGGCGTCAGGGGTAGATGGTGAGGTTGCGGGGTTGCAGGGAGGGGGGCAAACTGATTGACGAGATCCATAGTGGATATGAGAACTGGATGAGAAAGCGAGAGTGCGGGAAAGTATACAGATGGAAGAGAGGACGGAATGTGGAGTAGAGCGAAAGAAGTAGAATTAGCAGAGGGAAAGGAAAATGTAGATGTTGGATTTTGGCCGCTGGGTGATGACTCGTTGGTGTTGGCAGCATTGTGGCGAATGGCGAGGTAACGTGCCTACGAATACTAAGAGGACGATGTCTTAATGCCAACGATTGACATTAACATCCGATATAATTGTCAAGCAAAGGCTGGTTGGGCATCTAGTACTCTTTATAGAGTGCAAATATTACTGACCAAAAACGTATAAACAAAAATTTAGAATTATCATACCAGATCATAGTCGATCACTATCATCCAAGCGGTCCATCTGTTGTTGTTTATTCAGACTGTATGCACTCTAACTAGAGTATGACAGGACCTAATACCCCCTCCGCCTCCGGGCGAGCCGGCTAGATGGCGGAGCTCCCCCCCCCGCTACCCTTCATCGCCGCTGACATATGAAAGTTGAGAGATAGATAGAACAGAAATGAACTGAAAAGAAGCAAAGGAAAGGAAAGGAAAAGAAAAGAACAGATATAAACCCCACCACCGCTGCCCCCTGCATCTGAGTCAGCCTCTGTGCCTGCTCCATAATGTCATTCAATTGGGCGGGAACTTCCCGACTTCATTTGCAACCAGGAAGTCCATCACCAATTGGTTGCACTCTCCAATGGAAAACAGTTCAGAGATCTGCACGAGTCAGCATCTGTCTGCTTTCCAGCCCGTCGCCTTTCCCACCACCTTCCATAGTCCTTACTGCTGTTCTCTCCACCAGCTGCAGTCGCGGAAGAGGTGTTCCCGTGTCTTGGCTGCTGTCCTGCCTCTGCCGCTGAAGTGGTCCGTCTCGGTTGAAAATGTACTGATTGCTCTATCGTGAGGGTCAAAGACCATGTACAGTCACTATACAAAAGTCTTGGTGATTCAGCCTGTGCACACCCCATCCAAAATTTGGGGTTGTGACTATGAAAGGTCACTACACCTTCCACGATGTCTCTAACTGCATGACAAGAGATATCTCTGGCTGAGACGTGGGCAATCATCATTGTCTTTTACTTGAGATACCCTTTTGCAGCGATTAGCCTGATAATATGGTGACCTTGGTCAATAGTCTGCAATTTTGTTCCTCATGCTACCAACCACCAATCACTTGAAATTAATCTGCACAATGGCAGGCCATGAATTTCGACTCAGTGACAATAAAGATCAATTATGTGAGTAGTTAAGATTGACAGACAAATCCCATAAGCTAAATTATGTAATATGTATGCACAAAATGTATTACTGTTAACCATTGTTTGGTATCAGTGCCAGAACAACTAAAGAACATTACTACATCACCATATGAGAAATGGTTCGGAAGTTATAACTCAATGACTTAGCTATTCCGAACAGCTACACCAATCCTTCCAGAAGCTCCCAGAAGATTCTGAACAGGCTGAATGCAAAATAATGTGCTTGGCAGGTGCTCTGAGACATACTTTCAGATTCTCCTCAACACTCCTGAGGTTGCAGAACAGAATACATGAATATTCTACAGAGTATAAAGTCATCTTCAGAATGCTATAAAATCATGCTATTAAGTTGGTAAAATTTTGGAGCTGCTAGGACTATGACACTCGTCGCCAAGACCATTCCAGTGCACCTGGAGCAAGACTCTTCAGGAGTGACAATAGATAATGTCAATATCGAATTGTACAATTTGATACACTATCTCACCGCTACACACCTGAATCAGACATTCCAATTTAATTAATATACAGTCCAGTAGGTATCGAAATCAATAGGATTTTTCACAAGCCATATGCTATTGATACCACCCAATGCAGGATTCTCCAGTACCAAATGTGCCGGTCCAACTATTGCTACAACGGGTACAATATGCATCTTATTCGTTTGTTTGACCACCCAGATGAACCCGTCAACACAATCAGCCCAACCATGAAGATCTTTAAACTTTGTTGGAATCACCACTGCGTATTCTTGAACTTGAGGACATAATACTCATTGCTGGGTCTTTTTACACCTTTTAGAAAATGTTGATATTGCTTTGCTGGCTGGCAGGTGCTGCTGCAATTGGAGAATCTGATTTGGTGGAGTCCAGCTGAAGTGTAATACAGGAAAAGAAGGAATTCATCCTTCGAAGGTGTTATCGAGGTCATTTTCTTCACTTTGCGTATACTGGACACAGATGTTACGAGCTGCAGGCATGATCCCTTGGTTGGCATTGGTATATTCTACATTGCAATCAAGTCCCAGACGCACAACAGAAGTAGAGTTGTGAAATGGTTGACAGTAGTACAACAGCCCATTCTGGAGTTTGATAAATATACTGTCAATGAGTACATTCTGATTATATCCGAGCACGAGTCCACAAACGTCGTGTCCCCAGTCCTCTTTAATTTGAGTAATTTGAGTGTGGAATAGCTGTCCACAGTTGGAAATTCCGATATCTTCTGAAGTATCTCTGAGTGAAGTTAATTTGATACTTCTGCACACTCCGCGGACATGCATTTCTCTCAAATGATATACCTGCTGTAATACCAGGCGGATAAAGGGCTCGTCCTGAATTGTTTGGAGATGTAACAGATGGGCTCTGCGTGTACTTCGGTGTTGATTGGTAGCGGACAGTAGGTTGAATACTATTGGAGAGTCAACATCGTACCAGTCTTGGAATGCAAGATATGACAGTGTCTTCTCCATATAGTCAAGACCGGTACACTGGTCATTATGTTGAAGCATCTGTCGAATGTAATTGACTTTGTTGCTAGATCGACATCAGCAAAATGTATTTTAGTCTCTGGAAGACTTCAGAAGTGTCTGAGAGAATGTGAAGTGTAAACTTAGAAGCGTCAATTACAGGAGAGTATCAGACCCTAGGAGGGAATTCCGGCCGGCCTTCAGAGTAACTGGAATCTCTGATAACTGGTTCAGGAGTACAATGGGAGTGATTGTGATTAGTTTGGAAACACCTTGGAGCGCCAGAGAGAACTTTGGGTGCACCTGGGAGTGTCGCCAAACCAACGCAGAAATCACAAACAAACTCTGAGAGATATCTGAGTTCTTATGAATATTCATTTGGAGGACTGCAAGCGTTATCTGAGACTCTTCAGATGTACATAAGCAATCGACTTCCCTCAACTGCAAATCTGATGCATGGATTATTGTTCATTATCACCTCTGAATCATACTAGCCATCATCGTCTTCAAAATTGTATTTTGTGCCTCGCAACATTAAGGAATCAAAAGAACAAGGCGAGAGATTGAAATATAAACGCAGGTACACCGAAACAATAACCCAACTGAGTGATCCAAAAATATTAATTAAGCATGGTGTGGATGTAATTAACTCCATCTCTCATCCCATCAGGGCAAGTGAAAGCAGGAACACACAATTCATCAACGGCGCAACGAAGCTGGAGGCGGTCCATGTATTTGCTTATTATTCGTTCCTGGTGAGTGGAGGAAATGGAATTCCAATGCTGTTTGGCTCGATTTGTGATATCTAACACAGATGAAATGAGATGTTAGCTAGCTGCAAATCTAAATGAGGGTATGTAAGGCAATATGATATATTCAGATAAAAAATGGGAACAACTCCAAGGGGAAAATAGGAGCGCCAGATGGGGAGTATTGCGTGGAAAAGAGGAGTACCACAAACTGTGTTGGAGAACTGCGGAATGAAAAAGAAGAGTGTCAAGTTTAAGCTGAGGAGCACTGAAAGAGGAGGGGTAAAAGGAGTACGGAATGCAATTGAGGAGTGCTGAAAGAGGGGGGGTTAAGGAGTGCGGAATGAAATGGAGGAGAGCCAATCCTGGCAGCAGAGCACCGCTGGGATTGAGGAGTGCTTATCCCCAAGGAGGTGCACCGAAACAGGGTGGGTAAGGAGTGTGGAATGAATTAGAGGAGTGCCGGTGGGAATTGAAGAGCTCCCAACCCAGGCTGAAGAGCGTGGAAAGGGGGTATAAAGTGTGGAGAGGGATAGAGAAGCGCTGAGAGAGGAGGAATTGATTGCCAGATGAAACAGAAGAAGTTCGCTCAAGGCGGAGGAGCTCTGACAAGGATTGATGAGTGCCTATGCTCGTGGAGTTGCGCCCCAGAAGAGGGGAGGGGGGATGGCGGTGTGAAGCGGCCGCTGATGTGTGATTGATTGTGTAGTGGCTTGTTGAGTACAATTGTTCCCAGGGGATGGGCCAAATGTACCTTGATATTCATCTTGAGAAAACGTAACTGTGGCCTTCTTTCCACTGGCGTATTCAGACAGTGTATAATCAATAGCTGTGGCTGCCAGCGCAAAAGTATGAGGAACAAGAAGTTGGAAATACGGTGATGTTGCTGGCTGGCACCCCAAGCTATTGGCAGTGAAGAAAAATTGGTAGTGAATGGGATCAAGCACTTCTATTTGGGTGAACCATGACTTCTTATCATTGACGACCTTGGAGAGGTAAGCATCATTAAACAGGAGCTCAGTAACCTTGATCTAAAGCTCACTCTGAGAGCCCACATCCCACCAGTAAGTACAGACAACAGTTCCACGTAGCCCATCTACCAACTGTTCTCGAATGGTACTAATCTTCAGCCTGAATTGTGTATATTTTCGGTGGTAGTTAATATCCGTAAGTTTGATACAAGAGCGTTAAACAGAATGCACGACTTACAGCTTCTTGTGTTTGGGGATCAATTTTGAGAGATGAACCACCAGGCAATTGACACACAGATGGTGTACCTACAAATGCACCTGCTACTGCCCACTCATGATCCTGGGATTCAATCGCAAGTTTCCAAGCTTCTGCAACCAGCTAGTACTTGACATCGGATAATATTGGCCAAGGAGTCTTCGTGAATAGGATTGCCTCCATGAACCTTTTTGCTACCTCAAAAGTAGCTATTTGGTATTGGGGAACGTTCTGATCACTACTGGCCTTGGGTTGTGGAATATTCTAGTCTCCACTAGACATATTGGGAAGCACCAGTGCCCAGGCAGATGGTACACGATCAGACTCAGATGATTTGTTGAGGAGGGATGACTTTTGGCATCTCAGCAGTGGTGGTGCCATTGCTGCAGGTAGATTTTGGGAATTTCGAAGTGGAGGGCGTGCAATGACAGTATCGGCACGACTATGTTTCTTTGGTAGTTGAACTCTTGTAGTGCGTAATGACTTGTTGCGGCACGCCTGACATACATGAAGGACCTCCTGTTGATAATCCAAATTATCTTCCTTGATGTCAGATGATATGGTGCAATTTCCAGTGTCCTCACTATCATCATCACCGATCTCCTGATCGATCTTGTCATCCTGATTAATTAATGAAATCGGGGATATTAGTTATCCACAATACGTTGCACAAAGGCAGATAATTTGGAAGATAAGAATTTGATGGACAATGAAGATTGCCTGCGTTCTTGAAAGCGAGTGCTCTCTCTAGGTATGATTCTTGATTCTTCAATGAATAGCAATTTCACACCTGGCTGGGCGCAGGTTACATTTGCTGTAACGAAGATTTAAAGTTGGGGAATGCGGGAGGGAGTGAATAAGCAGGAAATATAAGATCAAGTGCAATACATTAACTGAATAAATGGTGCAAGAATATGCACATAGTCAAGGAGGATGGAATTTGAGGCGCATCTTGAAAGGGTTGTGGAGAGATGTATTCAAGATTTTATATTTATATCGTGGACGGCAGTCCGTGTAGCAATTTCAGATATTGTCAGGCACGCCAGAATAGACAGATTCCTTGACAGGTGCGCCAGGATAAATGGATTCCTAATGCCAAATGTTAGCAACTTCTATGAACAACACTCTGTACGGATGTATGAATTGGAGGTTGGCAAAAGCTAATGCACATAGAGAATCGAACCAGACACACTGGAAGATACCTCGCGACATCAACTAACCCTTTGGTGCTGGGTACAAATTGAGCACTGGGAACCTGAATAAAAACATGAGCCCCTGCATATGACTCCTGTAAATATAATCATTGTGTGTGAAAGTTCGAGTATTTGCGATGACCACATAGCATAGAAATTTGTGCAGCATTCAGAATCTGCCAAACTTGATAGATTTGGTTGGGACCCTGTGAGTGACGGCTGAGGTGCAAGGGATTATACTGGAGTTTGTTATTGAGCGAGGAGAAATATGAATCTCCATATGTGGTATCTCTGCTGGAAGGACACATGTATTTTCCCGATATTCAATTGTATTAGAATGCTATAGCTCAGTTGGCGGTCGATAAGACAATATTGTACGCATAACTTCCTGTCAATCTTGCGTTGATCTGGGCCATGTCTGCAGAATAGCCTTCACAACAATGTTGCAGTAGTGAATGGAAGAGGGAGAGAATTTGGTACACAAAGGAGAGATACAGGTGTAGAGAAAGAATGGTAATGGACAATGGATAATTCAGGGGTAATTTTATTGATTCAAGCACTAATCAATGCCAAGATTGCTAACAAATGGGTAGTGTTAGCAATGGTTCTGGACCGTCACTTCGGGTCCGGGTCTGGGTTGGAACCGAACCAGAGCCAGATTTGCGGTCCGGGTCGTCAATAAACCCGAACTGTCGATTTGGGTACGGTTCAATCGATATCTCCCTACCAGTCTGAATTGGGTGGGTTCTCTGCAGTTTGTACAGCGGGTCCATCTGTAAATACATGTAACATGCTTGCCTTTGCTATTTGATTATTGTATTCAATTAAAATCGATTATTCGACATCCAGGAATCACATATTGCATGTTTCGCATGTTGCGAGATCGAGAATATTTTACTTCATGTTTTTCCTGTAATGATTTGTATTTTTGACTATGGGGGAGGTCAATAGTTCAAGTATAAGCTCCAATATCTATGCGATGTTTGCATTACCCGATCGGCATCACCAGCAATTAATAACCCTCAGTTGACATTAGGTTGACGGATATTTTCAGACTGGTGCCGTGACCGTGTCACTTTCACTTTTGTGCTTACTGGGTGGCAATACATTGGTTATGGATAGCAGCGAGCAAATCACTTACCAATTACGTTATTTACAAGACCAAAAATTGTGGAGGCTCCATTGACGCTTGAGGTGTAGTGGTATTGACAAAGACCATATTGTCTATAAAGGTTGCCAATACTTCGATTATGGGTAAATGCCGTAGCATAGCCCTTGGATTATACAAGATGCCACACACTAGTTCGTTCACGCTCTGTTGACGCTCTGTTGGCGCTCTGTTGACGCTCATTTTGAAGTGTAGCTGTATCGACACACACAATATTGCCTATAAAGGCCGCCAATACTTCGATTATGGGTAAGTGCCGTAGCACAGCCCTTGGATTATACAAGATGCAACACCCAAAATCGTTGACGCTCTGTTGACACTCCTTTCCAGACTGAGGATGTAACCATATCGCGATCTCTTTTGCTCATAACGGCTGCCATTACGTTGATTATGGGTAAATGCTGTAACACAGCCCTTGGATTATACAAGATGCAATACCCAAGATTGTTGACGCTCTGTTGACACTCTGTTGATGCTCTGTTGACGCTCTGTTGATGCTCTGTTGACGCTCTGTTGATGCTCTGTTGACGCTCTGTTGATGCTCTGTTGATGCTCTGTTGATGCTCTGTTGACGCTCATTTTCACGTGTAGTAACATTGACATTGACCATATTGCCCCTAAATATGGCCAATACTTTGATTATGGGTTAACACAATAGCACCGTCCTTGGATGATACAAGATGCAACACCCATAATCGTTGATGCTCTGTTGATGTTCTGTTAATGCTCAGTTGATGCTCTGTTGAAGCTGTTTTGACTCTCTGTTAACGCTCATCTTTTCGTGTAGTGACAATGACATTAACCACATTGCCTATACAGGCGGCCAATACTTCGATTATTGATACAAGCCATAGCTTAGCCCTTGGATTATACCAGATGCAACACCCAAAATTGTTGACGCTCTGTATGTGCTCTGTTGACGCTCTGTTGACATTCATTTTTTGGTGTCGCGACATCGATATTTACCATATTGACTATAAAAGAACCCAAAACTCTGATTATGGGTACAAGCCGCATCACAGCCCTTGGATTATACAAGATGCAACACCCAGAATCAATGACTCTGTGTGGATGCTCATTTCCAGAATGGGGCTGTGACCATGTTGCATTCTCTTTTACCCATAAAGGCAGCCAATATGTTGATTATGGATAACAGTGAGCAAATCACATCCCAATTGACTTACTTACAAGACTAAAAATCATTGACGCTCCGTTGACGCTCATTTTCAGAATGCAGCTGTTACCGTGTCGATTTCTCTTTTACCGATAAAAGTTGCCGATACGTTGGTTATGGATAACAGTGAGCAAATCGCATTCCAATCAACTGACTTACAAGACAAGAAATTATTAATGCTCCGTTGACGCTCAGTATCAGAATGTGGCTGTTACTGTGTCGCGGTCTCTTTTGCCTATAAAAATTGCCAATCTGTTGATTATGAATAACAGCGAGCAAATCATTTCCCAATCAAGTTGCTTACAAGTCCAAAAATCATTGACGCTTCGTTGATGCTCATTTTGAGTATGGGGATGTTACTGTGTCGCTTTCACTCTTGGTTCCAAAGGCTGCCAATACTTTGGTTATGCATAACTGTGAGCAAATTGCTTCCCAATTGACATACATACAAAACCAAAAATCATTGTCACTATGTTGACTCTCATTTTCAGCATTGGGCTGTATCCGTGTCGCTTTTTCTTTTGCCTATCACGGCAGCCTATACGTGTGTTATGAATAACTGAATGCAACTCACTTTGCAATTAACTTACTTACAAGACCAAAAATCATTGACGCTCAATTCACACTCACCATAAACATGTCCTAACTGTTGTTTTATGGATAATAATTTTTTACAATTAATCATATAGTCATTATTGACAGCCAATGTACAATTTGTATCAATACTCAGTTGCATGCAACAGCTTTCGGGTGTATCATTTTCTGACCAACTAAAGAACATGTTCTCTGGGCGATGGATAACATAGTGCTGTGACATTCCACTGCTTTCAGCTGGCAATTCGCTGCATGTAGATCCATACACTAATTTTATATTAATATAGCCCAATGTGCTCACTTTGCCATATCCAGTTCGATCTTCTTGATTTCAATGACCTACCATAATCAATTTTCAAAATGCTGACTATGTGCACCCGGTCTGAATGCAGAGTGATATGGTTGGATCTATGGATGACTGCAACATAATGGTGGTCATTTATACAGTTTCACGTTGCGTATTGACCGCTCCTTCTATCACTCGTATGTCATCACTAGGTGAAACTTCGTCTGTAAATTTTATCTGAAGTTTAGATTGCGCGTTCTTACTTGTCTGTAGGAAGCAGGACGATATCGTGGTGATTAATTGTCAATCAACTCGGTTTGGAGTTTAGAATGTCGGTATGGCACGTAGGACCCTTGCACAAGCAGAGACGAATTATCATATCTCACAATGTAGTTACTGAAATCAAAAAAATCTAGAACTTATCAAAATAGATACACCAATCACTGTCTGCGGTGATATGTCATCAATTATTACATATTGCACAGGCATTGTACAGATGACGTACGAGTCAATATATTCTGTTCATCTGAATCCATTTCCTGTATGGTACGCAGGTAGAGAGGACATATGCAGGGGTAAAAGCGTATGGGTTCAACAGGTTTCGATTTCTCAATCGATGATGAATTGGGTATCCCAGCGGTTGTGAGAGCTGATATGCATATGTGAGACGGTGGATTCCTGTATGCTAACCCCATGTGGCTACTTTATGCTCATGATGTTCCTTGCGGCATTGCGATTTTCTGCTGACACTATCATGTATCTCCATCAGCTCTCCAAATGTTGTTGGCATAGTCACAGGTGCAAACTGATCCATTTCCGGCTTCATAACTGCCATAACTGTCAATATGACTGTTCTGGACCTCAAATCTTACTAATGATGCAAGACGAAAAATTGTTCACACTCAACTTCAGGATGCAGCAGGGAGCATGTCTCTCCTTGTTTTGATTATTAAGGCAACCAATGAAACAAATAAAGAGAATGATGTGCCAAAGTTAATATTTTCCACATAACAGTAACATATCTGACTGCGACGATGAATTGAAAAACCTGAAAACAAGAACTGGAGATTGGAACCGATGGCTTTAGCTAAACCTGGCACAACCTGCGGGTTGACAGGTATGTGTACGGGTTGGCCTGCGAAGAAGCTCTGGGTCGGGGTTTTGGACAGGTTTGGAACCGAACAGAACCGTTTTTCCAGTCTAAACCTGGACCGGTGGCAGGCTATCCGAATCCGTTGCTAACACTACAAATGGGTCATAAATTCTGACTCATATTCTGATTTCGCGCCTAATATCTAGTAAATCGCACATCCTTAAGTCACACATTCATTATGAATGTCACAACTACAAGATTGACTTAATATAAATGTTGGGGTTGAAAGGTATATTATACAATGGTGTAAATGTATAGTGAGATGTCATGTCACGGCGGGCAGAGGAATAATGGTTGCATGCATACAGTTCCGGGGAATTGAGGTGAGCGGAAGTTGAAATAGTTATGCTTGGATTCGATAGCTGAGGATTGCAAGCTCGGCTGATTCTGACAGTGAATCGCACTATTTGTAGCTGTCTTATCATAAGTCGAGCTGTCAAGATTTTCTCTCTCGGAGCTTCTCTTGAGGGAATTCAGACCTCATAATCTATTATCGGATACGAGTTTTGGCGGCCCAAACATACAGATAGTTAGAATACAGTTAAGGCCTGATTCAAAGATTTGAGAACTTGGGCCTGTTTGGGTAAGTACGGTACATGGGTGAGCGAGAGTTGCCGGCTATCTTGCAGATGCGTGGGGCAGAATCAGTCTTTTGAGATCCTTGCTCTTAAGCATCCACAGCTCATTTGACAGAGCCCAAACTTGCAGAAGCTATTTTAGGATTTGGAAACATTGGTGCAAACAGACTACTTAGTCAATATCGAGTTAAATGAGGATACTAATTGGCCGGGCTTGAGCATTTATGGTTTAGTTGCACAGTTGCAACCTTCCTCCAACGGACAGTTGACACGGAGCTGACGGTTCAAGGCATGTTAGCGGCGGCCTTCAACATACTAATCAAGCATAACTTCATATCTTAGCAGACTCGGAGCGGGACGAACGGTCTGCATCAAATGGTGAAGTGTGTTGATGAATCTGCGTGCACTGGGTCCACTAATTCAAATTCAAAGAAAACATGATGAGAATGAAGCAAACCAAAATATACAATGTGCACAACGTACTGCAAGTATATGCGCTTCAGTGGCTAAGTTGTCGCTCTTGAGGCATACCTGTGCTGCAATGATAACATTCATAATGACTTGCAGATTGTCACAGTTGGCTTCATACATATTCAAGATGCTCATTCTGGACAGGATTGATGATCTCAGTTGGGCATGATCTTCAAGTATAGGCCAGGAAAACCCTGGCAGCGAAAGCTGCATTTGAGCCAAGAATACCTGAGCCGTGTTTCACCTTCTGACTCTCTGGGATGTGGATCAGACGTGCGGTAGATCTTCAATGATATGGCAGCAAAAGCTGCGTCTTTGCTGTGAATAAGTGATCCCATGTCTCATATTCTGACTCAGGTACCCAATATTGCATAGTATGTTTTGATTGCCAAATGGGATTGGCAAATATGCAGTAATGGATCTGTCACGAAGATATGCCCAAGATTCTCCTGTGCACCGCAACCTCAATCATATGTGTGCAAAAGCTCCCGCTCTGGCACAAATAAGCGAGCTGTGTCTCCTACTGAGACATAAGCACTGGAATATCACCTAGACTGTCTTGTTGCGAAATGTGATTGGCAGATATGCAGTGCTTGATCACTCATAACGAATCACATAACATCTGCCGAAGAGATTCCGGTGTACCTGAGAGTGGATGAATTTGGCTTTTTCATTTGAAATACGTAGGTGGTTGAAGGTTCCCAGTGCACCTCAAATTGGCAACTGATGATTGATTGAAACCCTTTTCTTCATTATGCTCAGAATTCAAATAATGCCATTTATCATGCAATAGGTCAACCGCAGGAACTTTTAAAGTCGTATATCAATTCACTTTATCTCGTATAGTTATTAATAATAAACAAGAACGGCAATGAAATTCCACTCCAGCCATTTCGAATTCAAGATACAACAATTCCAACATCAGAACTTCGATTCACTTCAACATTGAAGAGAGAAAGAATTTCTCTATCCAGTATAGTGTCCCTTACAAACTACCTTTGTGACTATTTGTATTAGTTAAGAAGATTATGGAGCGTGAATGTCTAACGAGGCATATCTTGATGAAGTGTCATCAGCAAAAAACATTTTCGTCCAGGCAGAATGGCTGCATCAGAGTGGACGCGCTATGTCACAGCTGTCAGAGACACCACGGTGGCAGATGACACCGTGTCCGGCACCAATACCACGCGTCCCATTACATATCGCCCTCCGATCGCAGTTTCGGAGTTTCTCCTCACTCTGTCGTTATCCTAATGTGAATGAACACTGTGGCTTAGTGGCCAACTGTGACCATACGTCGGAATGGGTTCTAGTGAAGTTTTGGAGCAGTTGAGACTGCTGCACAGCTCTACGGAAGATTTGGTGCCGTATTCTCAAAGCAGTGCTTCTTAGGGTTCGATAAGCACAAGGCATTTCGTCTATCATATTTGTCTTTGTAACAGTCACAAGATTCGCTACCTAATAATATGGCATTCATTATTTAAGTATCTTTATATATATACATATGGTTAATCTGGCCACAGATGGTAGTCAAGCATACTTGGAGGAGGATTTGGAGACACCCATTGAGAGCACCATGGAATTAGTGAGAAATAACGGTTCTAGCTCGAGGAGCCTAGGAAGAAAGTGAGAAGATATGATACTACCCGGCCATGAGAATCCACGCAATTGCGCGGATCCAGATGAGATGAAAATGAGATGAGGTCTATCTACCCCGGAGTGTCCCAAAGATGTACTCCCCGTCGCTTAGTCCACCTCCGTTACCCCTGTATCTCCGTACACCCGCCGTTGCTCATTAACAATGTACTTGGAGGCCTTGATTGAGTGAGTTGAGAGATGCACTTGGAGGCCTTGATTGAGTGAGCTCAGAGATACACTGCGAGGTCGTAATCGAGCGAGTTTGGAGATGCACTTGGAGGCTGAGATCGAGTGAACCCAGAGATGCACTTGGAGGCCATGATAGAGCAAGCTTGGAGATGCACTGAGAGGCCATGATCGAGTGAGTTTGGAGATGCACTTTGAGGCTGTAATCGAGCGAGGTCGGAGATGCAATTGGAGACCGAGATTGAGTGAACTCAGAGATGCACTGGGAGGCCGTGATTGAGCGAGTTTGGAGATGCACTTGCAGGCTATAATTGAGCGAGATTGGAAGAGTACTTTTGGAGCGGAAAACTGGCTGGGAGCAGGAGACTGTCCATCTTGGGATGATGCTGTACATGATGTATGCTGTACTCGGTGTTAAGTCATCATCATGGCCTGCAGAGATAGAGAGGGATATCATAACTTCGTGTTTTTAGGTGATGGTAAAGTTGAGCACAAGAAAGAGAGAGATCAGAGGAGATGGGGGAAATCATCATGAGAAACTGGGACTTAAGAGAATTTCGTGTGTGAGTCAATTTACCATCCCTGATTCGGCAGGTAAGAGACCTGATCCGGTGGGTAATAACATCGATACGAGGTCTTCCATACCCAATCAGGCAAGTCGTACCCCTGATTTCTCAGGTCTGCTCATAGCCTCCATATCATTCTCATCTTCATCCCTTATTGCTCTCTTTCTCGTCCACATCTCTACCATCATTGCAAGAACACAAGGTTTAGTCATCCCTCTCTATCTCTTCATGCCATTATTATGAGTTAACACCGAGTGCAGCATACGCCGAGTGCAGCATACACTGAGTACAGCATACACCTAAGATTGTCTGTCGTCCCTTCATTCTCTCAATGTCAAGTTGACCCCTGAATGTAGCTTCAGCTTCCGGTGTACCTCCCTACAGATTGACTGCCACCAGCCAGTTCTCCATAAGAGCTTCAAAGGTAAAGTCACCTCGTCACATTCCCACGGTTTCGAGTTAACTAACTGATGAATAGAGTTTCAGCCGCAGGCACACCTCCCATTGACCGCCTCTAGATCGATCACCTCCAAGCACTCCTCTAATCTGCCTCGATTATAGCCTGCTGCAAGTGCATCTCTAGACTCGCACGATCACAGCTCGGAGTGCATCTCTGAGTTCACTCGATCTCGGCCTCCAAGTGCATGTCCTAACTCCCTCGATCACGGCCTCCCAGTGCATCTCTGAGTTCACTCAATCTCAGTCTCCGATTGCATCTCCAAACTCACTCAATCACGGCCTCGAAGTGAATCTCCAAACTCGCCTGAACACGGCCTCCCAGTGCATCCCCAAACTCGCTCTATCATGGGCTCCAGGTGGATCTCTGAGTTGACTCGATCTCGGCCTCCAAGTGCATCTCGAAACTCGCTCTATCACGGCCTCCATGTGCATCACTGTGTTCACTCGATGTCGGCCTCCAAGTGCATCTCCAAACTCCCTCGATCACGGCCTCCCAGTGCATCTCTGAGTTTACTCAATCCCGGTCTCCAATTGCATCTCCAAACTTGCCCGATCACAGACTCAAAGTGTATCGCTGAGTTCACTCAATCGCCATCTTCAGGCGCACCTCAAATTGCTCTGAATCACCGCGTGCTGCCAGTCCAGATATCCCGTGTGTAGATAGATAGCTATATAGATACATAGATACATAGATGTGAATACAAACTATGTTTCCCAGATGCACCAGCAGCATTCCCAACGAAGACGTTTTTCCCAGACTGCTCTACAGTGATTCAACGTGCTCCCAGGTGTCCCCATGTGCACCTGAAGGCCACAACATCAGTCCAGTAAACTCGGACCCATCGCCTGGGCGACGCACAGCGTGTGATTCTCCGTCACAGGGTTCGAGGTTCCGTCAGAGCCATCAGAGCCATCCGGAACACCAGGGTGTTTCTGACCGAAACTAGAGTTGTTGCTGATGGTCTAACACTCTAAGATAAATGGCTCAGCAGACTGCAACGTGACTCCATTCTCTGTCAGCCACTTCGTATGGTCCTTACCAGCCTCCAGAATCCAGTATATCATCAACGTCACAATGTTCGGTTGACTCAACCAGCCATGCAGGACATTCATTTGCGCCACTCCAGAGTGTTGGTGGAGATAACTTGTGTGGTTATCATAGCCACCAGGATCTATATTCAGCAACTATGTTTACACTAATCGGTTTTGCCCCAGCTGGGTGCCTCTTGCAATTGCCGGCTGGTGCTCATTCAATACCCAAAATTTCTGACTTATTACTGTATGATTTGCAGCTGTAAGATTTAGGCCTGTCCTGCCCACTTTGGGTGAGGTTATGAATACAGAGGGATTTTATGAATCCTCGAAATTGAGCTGCATTTCTGAGCGGTCATTATCGCCCGTTTTGGCATATATGTGGGATATATCCACATTATCTGGAAACAACTTCGTTGGCCACTACATCAAATGACGAACTTGGTCAGAAAGATGACATGAAGGCACTGCCTTTTGTGGAGGAGGTGTGCTGGGCGGTCCATTTTCAATTCTTTCTTCAGGAAGTAGAGTCCCTCTTGATGCGTCGTCTTTGTCAGGTTCTGGATACTCTGCAGGTTCCTTGACAATCATTGACAAAAATGTCTCTCACAGCCATCAGAAAATCGGAGATTCCACCCAAATATTGAGTGGTTATTCATCGTGCCATTGTCCAGAAACATGATTGCGATTCTCGGTTTGTCCCAACACTAACGAGAACCGTGCTAGCCGCCATCTATGAACCCTCCATGCTGCAGAAGTAGCCTGCAAAGTGTACCTCTCCACCAGGGTCTTTAGATGTGCTTGCTCTTCCTCAGTCCACTGGAGATCGATAAGGTGTGCATTCTTCTGTGGTATCCTGACGAGTGGTTTTCAATTTGCAAGTTTCAATTCTGACCACTGCCTGATCTTCCATTGTTTTGCAATCTGAATCATCCGGTGCACCGCATCCTGTTGAGCTGCTTTGTCCTTAGTCCGGATCGCATGTATCAAACTCTTCACAGCTGAATACTATGACTCAGCACAATTCTTTTCCATCACAGAATCATACACTGGATCTGCAGGCGCACCTGAAAACTGCCACATTGTCTGATAACACCAGTCATAGAGTGAATAGAATCCCGGTGTAGCAGCAACTTGAAGTTTGAATCTAATCCTCTTATTCATCCCAATTTGCCAGCCTACACTGTGTTTAGTTCTACAACGATGGAATGCATTAAAAAACCCCAAACTCCATCGACAGTAGGAGAGGTAGCCGTTACCTGATGGTTTCCCTCTCGATGTTAACGTATCATATGACACAAAGTGGCTATTCAAGCAGTTTTCCGGCTCTTCAATACTGGTGTTCAGATACTCGTTGGTGAGATTCGCATTTTCGGCGTCCAATAAGTTGACGAGTTTGAAATTGGTTCCATGTTTTATCTGATCGATGACACTTTTGAAGGTCTCAGCTACTCCAGGCAGTGTTACCACCAGGATTGGTTGAATGGCTGACATCAGTGCTGGATGCCCATGGGGTGGTGTTGACTGGATCTCAAACAGGTGGCTGGGCACCAAATTCAATCTCTGGAGTGGATACCACTCTCGTTCTTCACCGACATTGCCGGGAATGTTGTTGGGTGCCAAAATCACCCACTCTTCAAGGGTATTCCCCCATAACATGAACTGTGGCAACCCTATTACAACCTGCCCAGTGACCAATTTGCAAAGCATTGCCACTGCAACCGAGGTGAAAGTCTGTCCAAGACAAATTTCATCCGCCACCAGTGCTCCTGGCATGTCAACATCCAAACCCATCATCTCACGATGAAACGGATGGCCCAAACCTGGTGCTCCAAAAACTCGGATCTGGCCAGACCTGGAATTGAATATTTGCGGCCTGGAAGATGGTTATCTGGTGACATGCAAATAGAATGCGCATTCAGCAGCTTGACTGCCTCATCATGACACTCGTATTCAAATTGGCTGTTGATTGTATTGGGAACCAGATTAAGTACTGAGCTTGTATTCTCTGAGTCGAGGACCTCCTCACCATCCTCCACCTACTCCTGAACCTCCGTTATACTTTTGTAGGTGTTATTCCTTGTTCTCAATCAGCTCTTTCAGTTGCTTGGATATCAGTTGGGTACATAAGCTCATTTTCCGGTGTGCCTGAAATTCCTCTCAATGTTAGGTATTTGACAGTGAAGGAACAATTTGAATCTATACATGTGGATGGAATATAATCAATTCTATTCTTTCAATCAGAACTTACATTAATACAAGTATCATTCTCTTGCCCACCATCCTCCGGTCCCTCCTCCTCTCCCTCTCTTCCACCCTCTTCAGAACCTTCCAAAGTCTATGTATAATAATTAGCAGTTGCTCATGTCGAGCCTTGACATGGCTTGTGGGGAATACCTTTGTTGTTCTATTTATGTGCTTGCCAATCTCCTTCCCTGTCGCCCTCATTATTTCTACCAAACATATCTTCATGTTATGTCCTAGTTTCATCTTGAAAGCATTTGAAAGACAACTGTTGTACGAAATCTGGCCAGATGTTGGGTCATTGATCATTTGCCCATGTTTGTATAATCCCATATACTCTTATTCCAATTTATCCTGCTCCAAGGTTCACTTGAACATTGATGAGAGAATCTCTGGCTCTTTCGGGCCACCGTTTTTGCCGATGAAATCAACCAACTTCTACCAGTGTCACATATCTGTATACAAGGCTTGGGGTTGTTCGTGGGCTAGAACCATATCCTTGCCATTCGACACCCAGCGAATCATAACAGTGAACATTGTATTTGGGGCCTTGGGGAGGTTACTTCTCGCCTTTGTGCCCGCGTGCTTTCCCAAATTCGTAACCGGTCATGTGTTGCCTCAGTTTCCATTTTTCCTTGCCTCACGAATTTCGGTCGCACAACTATCCAAAAACATTTCAACCCCCTGCCGGTAAACCGATTCAGTATTATTGAAATTAATCAATGCCAGCCAGTTCTCCAATGTAGCCAAACAATCTGCGAACGGCGTTTCCCAGGGCAGGGGTCCATTTCGAACATGTTTCAAACGGTTCTGCCTCCAGATAATGGACCGATGCTTCTTCTTGGGAAACTCTGCCACCTATACTTTCGTCCACTTGTTGAATGCACTGTACTTGGCCTGCCCCAGCCTGTTGGCGAATTGCTTCAATCAGAATTCGGTTTGCTTCAGGCTAATTGGGGGTTTGCCTTCTGGACCTCCCAAGTCTGACAAATTGTCGCTCTCATCTGCGGCATCATATCTGTTGTAGGACATCTCCGGCAATGAGGGCAAGTCTGCAGTCCCTGTGGCATCTGGCTTCCGTGGTTCAACTGGCGGCTGGAATCATTTCGTCTGGAGGCTTATCGGGTGTCTCCCATGTGCGCTGGATGAGTGTTGAGGTGGAGGAGTCAAGCTGGAAAATGTTGCCTGATTGACTGGATGATTTCCCGGCGGTCCTGGAGGCACTCATGGTGCACCTGGAGTTGACGGCCCCTGTTATGGGAACTGCAGGGGGGGGAACATTTGAGATCCGCCATAACCACTCTTGGTGCAGGTCATATCCATGCCACGGTGGCCCATAACTTGGAAATCCTTGGCTTGCGCTTCTTGTAGGTTGCGAACTGTCTGTCATGTTAAATGGAGACTTGTGATAAAACCGTGGAGCGCCTGGAAATGGCTACTGGGAAGGAGGGTAACCGTACCCTTGCTGCGGATGATATTGATTGGAGTGTTTCCCAATTTGACTGTCTTTGCGAGTGGCATGTCTTGAACTTTTATCTGGTGATTCTGAATTGTTGTCAGTACATTGTGGCGAGCCAACTAGGCCACCAGGTAGAGCCATATTCAGTGTCTTCAGTGGAGATCCTTTCGTCGACATGCCCTGTAAAAGAAAGATAGTGGTAAACTTCTATAGATGCGAGATGAGATATAGAATAAATCGGAGTATGGCTGAGTATATTGCAGATAGTAGTGACCTTCGGCGGAACGAAGGGCTTCTTATATCCCATTCTGTTCTCACGAACTGTGGTGTTACACTACACCTTTCATCCATGAAACTATCCTGGGCCTTAAGAAAAAGAAATCGTAATCACACACATCCCGCCATTTTTGGTTATATGCTCGAATTGAGATAGTAGGATATGGGATAGCTACTCACCTTCGTATGCTTGCATGACTTTACAGGTCATAGACAAGATATGATATGATATCTCCAGGCACCCAACAAGAACTATATCGAGTATGAAGATTAGCACAACAAGGGATATTACACATAAGTTGTGCGTGTATGACCTTGCAACCCCATTCAATAGACGGCCTGTCAGTCGAGCAGCAACAGTGATTACTTCCTATTCAGCTGCTTGCCTATACATCTTAGTTCTCCTCATAATCAATGCTAAAGTCAAGGATCGTTACTGGAACACACACTCTACCAGCCGTATCATTTCCTGATGATAAATGCCCGGACATCCAGCTAGCTAGGATACTCACCTATTCATTGTATTATGACGATCTAACTTCATTATCAGCTGCATGGAGGCTCGAGCATAGATATATCTCACAATGCTGCAATGACATATTATAAGACCCCATTGTGGTGATTGCAGTGATGACAAAAGAAGCCTCCCCCCCACATTTGGCGAGGTGCGATGCGGCTGTGAATGCGTTACACTAACCCGAGTTAGCTCGCTTGCAAACAAATGTTGCAGAGGCTCTATATCACCTGCTGAAGCATCATCGAGATTCATCCAAATACATGTTCAGTGACCATTTCTCAAATATGGTCAACACTTGCTGGAAACATGTCAAGTGCTGTATCTGCAAAAGAAAATTATTCAACGAGAACCGACTGGAGGCTCACTATCAATCATATCACCCAATATCGAGGAATGAAGGGCTATTACCTGATGAGATTGTACCACCTACAGGATGGGATCGACCTGAGCCATCATTGTTCGACTTCAGTCAGTGCACCTTAATGGCCATTGATGAGCTTAGTCGACTACTTAATCTACCCATAGACAATGTACCTGGTCCGCCACCACTTAAAGATACACCCGACAAAGAAACTATAGACCCCCAGAAGCCTGATCTGACTTGCACCCCTGATCAAGCAAAGACGGGGGCTTAGAGGCAGGTAGTTGGAGTCAAAAATGCAGGGGGGAAAGCATATGGCAAAGCAAGTGGATTGTACAACAAGTATCACAAGTACTCAGAACAATGGAATCCATGGCATCCATTTCAGTCAGCACACAACTCTCAACAGGCTCAATCAATCAGCCAGCCAACGAAAACATGGATAAATCAACATCTGAGGCGTGGAGTGGAAACCTCAAAATCCAATCATTCCAATCAGCAGAAGCTGTACAAAAGCTCCTCTCAACTGGTTTTATGGCTTGGCGATGATTGATGGATTGACGATCATTCACATATCTTCGGAACATTGTACAACACGGATATTTTCAAATGTATAGAATTTATTTTGGCACATCTCCTATTTCAGGTATACCTTGATTTGGAACTGGTGCACCTTGCAGACTCCGAAATTTGCAGAATATTCAGCGAGATGAACACGGGCGATTGGTGGTGGGATACACAAGATCAGCTTCCTGCTGGAGGGACAATTGTGCCAGTTATTTGTGCGTCTGACAAGATCCACTTGATGAAATTTTCTGGTAACCAGTATGCCTGGCCACAGTATCTCACGATCGGTAATATTCGAATAGATATCCGCTGTACACCAAATAAGCGGTGCTGGACTCTTGTTGGGCTGATCTGCTGTCCCCCGAATGGACAGAAAATTACTGATCAGGCATGCCATTTTGCAGTGAGAACAGTACTGTCCCCATTCTGGAATCTTGACATCAGTGGCACTCGCTTGAAATGGGATTGTGCTGATGGATTCCAGAGACAATGTTATCCTCTTTTGGCTGCCTGGGTCGTGGATTATCCAGAACATGTCATGCTTACTCAGGTCTCATATGGCTCATGCCCAAGGTGTGAAATTCCCGAATCTGCGCTGGTGGGGCATTGAACTTTTTGACCACTTGATAACCAACGAGGCCAGCATGATTACCTGGATCTTCTGGATGAAACTAATATCAATGTTCTGCACACTCTTGGTATTCATCCAATCTGCAACCAGTTCTGGCAATACCCTCCCTGCAATGTCTATCGCCATTGGCAGCCTGATGAATTGCATCAGTGGCTCCTGGGTTTAGTTAAAGACTTATTACACTGGCTGCTCAAATAACTGAAAGCTAGAAATGTCAAGGATCAATTTGACAATCGATTCACATCAGTACCAGAATATCCAGGCCTCCAGTGCGTTTCTATACCATTCGATTCGATGACAAGTGGCACCTGGCAGGGAAGAGCAATACTGGGCTTGATCCGAACACTGGGAGTGAATAGCGCTCCAATTGTTGTCTGCTCCCCGGATACCAGGGAAACTGCGGTGGATACAACCTCTGATGCAATGGTGGTGGGAGCAGTGCCAGCATTATGTGAATTCTCTCTGCTTGTCAGTTAACCAAATCACTCTGATCAATCACTCACAGCACTAGACGATGCACTGTAGTGAGTTTACAAGCAGAAGTGTGCCTTTTGAGATCAGAAAATGTTGAAGCCTACGAAGGTCAAAGTGGATGAGCTATTGGCAATAGCATCCCATCAGTTACGAGAACAAAAGATTCATAAAATCAGTGCTGCAATGGATGTTCAGCTGTATGGGGCAGAAAAGGTTACAACATCAAAGCAAAGGGAATTTCAGGTGTGCCTGAATAGAGCACGACAAGCAGCAACCATATGGTCAGATGCTGATCGGCACAGTGGAATTGAGTCATTATAGTGCAACATCCATCTGGTGACACCTGCTAAATGCAAGCTTTTTGATAAATAATTCCAACATCATGAGCAACAACTATTGCAGGAAGTCGGGACTAAGGCAGCCGGTCCCAGCAGCATATTAACCAAAACGCTTGCTCATATGGGGATTGCTGCAGAAGAATAGACTTACAGGGTGGTAAACATGACGACCAACTAGTGTTAGCAACGGTTCCGAGTTACCCGGCTTCGGTCCGGGTTGGAATCTACCCGAAGGCCCCTGTCCGGCTCAGGAACCGCCAAGTAATGCGACCCACTCTGTCTTGGCGGGGTTGTTACCCGGACCGGATATAAATCCGCGGTTTTTTGGCCGGGTTGAACCCGGACCACGGTTCTATATTATGGTTCCTGCAACTTTGCCTCCAATTAAGTATTTGAGTTCTGATTGTATCATGACATGATGAATACGCAGATTGTGCAGTTCTACGAGCTCTTTCACCTCCTGCATTCAGATTTGCGATCCGACTGATATTCGTTGAGTGGCTGTGAAATAAGGGCCAATTATAAGCGAAAATCGCGGGTTTTCGATAGCGACTTCAGGAATATTATTAGGATCACAAATCTGAAAGCGGGAAATGAAAGAGCGGCTGAAACTACACAATCTACGTATTCATCATGTCATGATACGATCAGAACTCAAATACTTAATTGGAGCCAAAATTGTGAACTTAAAATGCCGAGTTTGTGGTGGAAAAACCGGCCCAATTGGAACTGTCCAGGTTTTCGTGTGGTAAGAACTGTTGCAACGGTTCGGTTCCGGTTCCAACCCTAACCCGGAACCGTTCTAGCGGGTTGGAACCGTTGCTAACACTACCACCGACAAGCGTGTGTAATTTGAGGTCTGTGTATCTGATGCTGAGATTGAAGCCACCACCTGGAGTGTCGCCAATATGGACTGCATTGTGAATCAGCTCGAGAGAGTGATTCATGGTATCACTTTGACAGGCCAGATGCGGTTCACGAATGAGTTCTGCACTCACATAGTCGAGTTTGAAGCTTGGTGGTACGCAATCGTTGTTCGGAAGCTCCGGAAAACAATCCAACAGTGTGAAATCCATTTCGGACATCCAAGATGAATCTTGTGAGCCACATATCAGAGTCAATTCGCCGAATGGGTTCTGGCAATACTTGCACCACTAATATTTCTGGCTGGCTACATATCGGCAATTTGAACGAGGTATGTAGATCTCCCAACAAAGTCAACTACATTCAACAGATGCTCAAGCAAAGTGACTGGTGTATTAGTCTTGACTATGTGGAGGAGACACGGTCATATCTTGCCCTTCAAGGCTGGTATGATATTGACTCTGCAAAAAATTTCAACCTACTATCAGCTGCAGATAAACAGTAAAATATGCACAGAGCCCATCTTTGACGCCTTCACCATTGTCAAAAAGTGCCATTTTTCCGCCCCTTACCACAACAGGTTCATTATTTGAGTGAAACTCATGTCCGTGGCATGTGCAAAAGTATCAAATTGACCTCTCTCAGAGATGCATTTGTAGATTTCGGAATTCCCAACTTTGGATAGCTATTCCGTACACAGAGTGAGGACAACTGGGGCCAGGTAGTCAGTGGACTGGTGCTCAGATATGATCAGAACATATTCATAGACTGTATGTTTATTGAACTTCAGAATAGGCTGTTGTATTACTGTCAACCATTTCACTGCCCTATATCTGTTGAGCATCTGGGACTTGATTGCATGGTAGAATATACCGATGCCAACCAAGGGATCATGCCTGAATATCATAACATCTGGGTCCATTATACGGGCAGTGACCTTGATAACACCTTCCAAGGTCAAGTTCTCTCTTTTCCTCTATTGTACTTCAGCTGGACTCCACCAAATCAGATCCTCCAGTTTCAGGAACGCCAGCCTGCCGGAAAAATGACATTGACCTTCTCTAAGAGGTGGAATAAGACCCAACAATGGATATTACGTTCTCAACCTCAAGAATATGCGGTGGTGATTCCAACATAGTACAAAGATCCGCATGGTTGGGATGATTGTGTGCACGGGTTTATCCAGATTGTCAAACCAAATGATAATATGCCAAATGTACCTGTCGGAGCCATTCTTGGCCCTGCATATTTGATGCAAGAGAATAATGCTGCATTGGATAGAATCGATAGCGTATGGCTTGTAAATAATCATGGGGATTCAGATAGCTACTGGACTGAGTATAAAAGTTACAATGCCTGAATCAAGATGTGCAGAAGATAGTTAATTGAATTGTACTATTGGATATAAACAGTATAATAATTACTCCTGGAGAGTATGGCTCCAGGTTCACGGTGCACCGGAATACTCTCGGAGATGCAGCCAATTCTCCCAATAGCTACTAACTTTGAACATCCTAATAGTTTGATTTGGAAGCATTTTGAAGGCAACAATAAACACTTCAGGATATTCTTGGATTCTGTTCCACAACTTCCGGAGCATTTAGAAGCCCCGGTGAAGTATTCTCAGAGCACCTGTGAGTACATCGCTTTCCATTCAGCCTATCTGAGAGCATCTGGAAGGATCTGGAAGGATCAGTGTGGCTGTGCAGAGTTGCTGAGTAGTTCAGTTATGACTTCCAAACCATTATACATTTTATTAATGGATATGCCTCTTTCATGTTGGCAATATGTATCCATTCAGAAATATCAGTGGTGAAACTGTCACCAGAACCCATTCGGTGAATTCACTCTGATATATGGCTCAAAAGATGCATCTTTGGATATTCGAAATAGATTATGTACGGTTCATTCGTTTGCCCAAGTGCCTCATTGCTGATTGTCTCCCACCAAGCTTTTAACTCGATCATACAGAGGGAGAATTTCTTCTTGAACCGCTTCTGGTCATTCGAGGTGATGCTATAAATCTCTGTCTCCACCTGGATAGTGACACGCTCCGTATCAGCCAAGCTCCAGGTCATGGCTTCTGTCTCCGTATCGGATGGGCAGTTCTTAAATTGGAGTTGTTTGTCGGCAGTCAAGTTTGCTGGCCCGTAAGTCTCGTCTTCAGCTGCAGTTTTCATTTGGGCAAGTTCTTTGGGCAATATGCTGCTGGAACCAGTTGCCTCGATTCTGAGTTCCTGCAATAGTTATCTCTAATGTTGTCAGAATACTTTATTGAACAGCTTGCATTTAGCAGGTGTCACAGGATGGATCTCGCACTCTTTTTGCTAGATTCCCCCCTGACGATCAGCATCTGACCAAGTGGTTGCTGCTTGCTGGGAACTATTCAGGTGGAGCTGAAATTGCCTGTGTTGTGTTGAGGAAACAGTTTCAGCACAATACATAAGGGCCTCCATTGCAGCACGAATCTCATGACTCTTTTGTTTGCATAACTGATAGGATCTTGTTGCCAACAGTTCATCTACATTGACCTTGGCAGACGTCGACATTTTCTGTTCTCAAAAAATTCCTTTCTTCTAGTAAAATTGCTTGAGTGCATCATCTCGTGCTTTGAGCGATAGATCTGAGTGATTGTGTTGGCTAACAGGTAGAGAGAATTCACATAATGCCCGCATGGCTCCCATTACCATTTCATCGGAGGCTGTTTCTGCCGCAGTTTTCCCCTCATCCTTGGAGCAGACCACAATTGCAGCGCAATTCACTGGCAGTGTTCAGATCATTCCGCAGATGTCTTTACCTTGCCAGGTGCCGCTGTTTACAGATTTGAATGGTTCAGAGACATGCTGGAGGCCGGAATATCGTGGCACCGATGTCAATTGGTTGTCAAATTAATTCTTGACATGTCTCGCTTTCAGGTATTTGAGCAGGCAGTGCAATAAGTCTTGAACAAACCCAGGAGCAGCTGATGCATTTCATCGAGCTGCCAAAGCCGATAGTCATTGCAGAGAGGGTATTGCCAGAACTGGTTGCGGATTGGGTGGACACCTAGAGTGTGCAGAGTATCAATATTGTTGTCATCCAGCAGCTCTGAAGAAATATGTTGGTTTCTTGAGTTATCGAGTGGGCAAAAGGTGGAATGCCCCATCGGCGCACCTTTAGGGATTTCGCACATTGGACATGAGCCATATGAGACTTGAGCAACCATGACTTGTTCCGGATAATCCATGACCCAGGCAGCCAACAGCGGGTAACATTGTTGCTGGAATCAATCAGCACAATCCCATTTCAAGCTGGGGCCAGCGATGTCAAGATACCTAAGTTGAGACAGCACAGTTTCAACCGTAGAATACCATGCTATGTCTATGTTTTTGACACATTTCGGTGGACATGGGATCAGGCCGACGAGATTTCACTTGTGCTTTTTTGGTGTCCTGTAAATATCTTTTCAAATAGTACCCCTCTCATGATACAGTGGCCAGACATGCTGATCGCCCGAAATATTTGTCAAGTAAGTCTTCTTGAATACCCAAATGACTGGCACAATCGTCACTCCAGCAAAACGTTGATCTTGTGTATCGCACCTCTAATCACCCGTATTCATCCCGATGTAGATTTGACGACCCCCAGAGTCAGTGAGGCGCACTGGTTCGAACTCGAGGTGTGCCTGTACATGAAGATGTGCCAGAGGAACTGGATAGATTTGAAAATATCCATGTAGTATAATGTTCCGAAGATATTTGAATCATCTTCAATCCAACTATCATCACGGAGCCCGAAATCAAGTTCAGAGAGAAGTTTTTGCATAGCATCTGCAGATTGGAGGGATTCAATCTTGAAGTTGTCTAGCCCACACCTGAGATGTTGATTTATCCAGGTCTTCGTTTGCGGGCTCAATGATTGAGCCTGCTGAAAGTTGTATGAGGACCGAAATGAATGCCATGGATTCCATTGTGCTGAGAACTTGCGATGCTTGTTGTACAATCCGGTTGCATTGCCATACGCTTTCCCCCCAGCATTTTTCACTCCAACTACCTGCCTATGAGCCTTTGTCTTTGTTGGATCAGGGGTACAGGTGAGTTCAGGCTGCTGAGGGTCTATAGATTCTTCGTTGGGAGTATCTTCAGGTGGTGGTGCACCTGGTACATTGTCTATGAGTAGATCATTAATTGACTGCTTGTCGATGGCCATTCAGGTGCACCTACTGTAGTGAAACCATGATGGCTCAGGGTAAGGGAAGCCTGCAGGTGGTAAAATCCCGTTGAGTAATAGCCTTTCATTCATCAATATTGGGTGATATTGTTGATTGTGAGCTTCCAGTTAGTTCCCGTTGCATCATTTCTTTGTGCAGATGAAGCATTTAACATGTTTCTGGCGAGTGTTGACCATAGTTGAGAAATACTCAGTGTTCTGAAGGATCTCGACGATGCTTTAGGGGGTATTGTTTGTTGCTGGATTTGAGCATTAAGGATAGTGGTTTCAAAGCGAGCTAACTCTAACTCAGGTTAGCATATCACTTTCAAAGTCACATCACACCCCTTCAAATGTAGAGGAGGGGTAAAACAAAGTGACTTTACGGTCAGTTTTCTTCACAAACTAGGATAATATCTATCATATCCTACCCATTAATGCTGCACATTATCTACTGACAATCGTTAGCAAAGAAAGCCTCTGATGTCATCACTGCAATTAACTTTTAATACTGTTGATCAGGTGCTATAACCATCGGCCTTATCGTATACTACGTCATTGTGGCATGTTGCAGATTCTGTCTACGCTTGAGCCTCATGCGGCGGATAACATCAGCTTAATAGAATGAATAGGAAAGTTTCCTAGCTGGCTGTATGCCCGGTCAATGATCATCGGAAACTGATAGACTGGTAAGATGTTTTCCTCAGTAATGATCCTTGACCGGTGGGTGGATCCTGAGGAGACAACTTGGCTAATAGAAGGGAGCTCAAACGGAAGCAATCACTGTTGCTGCTCAACTAGCAAGGCCTCATATTGAATGAAGTGCAGGTCATACACACTAATTTTGAGTGAAAAATGCCTAGTCGTGCTGACTTTCCAACCGGATATGGATCTTGTTGGGTTCCTGGAGATATCTTGTCGTATCCCTTCTGTGACCTTTACAGTCATGAAGTGAACAAAAGTGAGCTTCTATCCAAGATCTTACTATACGAATTGGAGCATATACCAAAGAACGGCGGGATGTGTGTGATTATGATTTCTTTTGCTCAGCTGGTTTTATGGGATCAAAGGTGAAGTGAATCACAACAGTTCGTGACAACTATGATGGATATAAGATGCTTTCATTCCGCCGAAGGTCACTGCTATCTTCAACATTCTCAACAGTACTCCGCTTCATTACAAATCACCAATTGAATTGATTATTTGAGTACTACCATCTTTCATTCACATACAATGTTGATAAATGGATCTCTGCTGAAGACAAACAGTATTTCACCAACTGGTTGGCTGCTTGGCTCATAACAATGCCCAGATGACAATGTGGAAGTGTCAGATAACAATGCTGGAATTGCACTGAACAAAGACACTCAATTCGGCCAACCCGCGAATTAATTTCATACACCACCACGACCAGGGTATAGTTACCTCCCTTCGCAGCCACCATTTCCCGGCGCTCCCTAGTTCTTCCACCATGTTCGATTCAACATGACACCAGGATCAGAACCATGCTCTGGTGCGGCACAAGGATATCTGAGATATGGGCCATTGTGGCAAGCATATCATTTCTCCCAAGGAGGATAAAGTCGACCTCAAATGTTCCCCCCTCAGCAAATCACAGGACATGGGCCATTATCTGCAGGCACAGCTTGAGTGCCTCCAGGACCGCAAGGAAACAATCCAGTCATTCAACCGACCTCTTCCATTTTGACTCCACCAGGACAACTTACCGGCGCACTTAGTAGACCACCCATTAGCCTCCCAACAAAACAAGTTCAGGCAGCTGCGGAACGGCGGAGGACAGATGTTGCCGGGATTGCCGATTTGCCCCCATTGCTAGAGTATTCCTATGTTAAATACTAAGACGATTATGAGAGCGACTCTTCGTTGGACTTGTACGGGGCCAAAGGCAAAGACCTAATCAGCTTGAAACAAACCGAATTCTCCTTGAAGCAATATTCCAAAAGGATGGGGAAGCCCAACTTTAGTACCTTCACCCAGTGGAAGGAAGTATGGGTGGCTCGGTTTCTTGGGAAGAAGTATCGCTCAATTAACCGGGGACAGTACTGTCTGAAACTGTTGCGACATAGACCTCTGCACTGGGAGACAGTGGTTGCAGATTTTTTGGAGACATTCGAGACCTGGCTGCTTTGGGAAAATTTCCATAATGCCTCTTGAATTTGGCGACAGTGCGTTGAGTTGTTTTTGAAGCGATGTGCAACCAAAGTTCGGGAGGTGAGGCAAATGGGAAGGCGAGGCGACAAGCGACCAGCAATCGATTTGGGTGAGGATGCGGGCAAAAAAATCCAGAGGTAACCTCCCAGAGTCGCCAATTACAACTTTGATGGTTATGATTTGTCGAGTGCCAAACGGCAACAATGACCAGACATCCAGCAATCAACTCCAAGCTTCGTACACAGATGTGAGGCACTGGGTGAAGCTGATTGATTGCATCGAAGAAAATTGTAGCCTGAAGGAATGATACTGTCTGACTGTGATGTACAAATGCAACATAACGCAGGAAGAATTGGACCAAGAGTATATTGGATTATACGCACCGGGGCAAATTATGAATGTCCTTCTATAGGGTCAGATTTCATACCACAGTGCCCTTCAAATGCCCTCAAGTTGAAACTGGGATACAATTTGAACCTATTGTTGGAAGAAATGAAGGCAGCTACAGGTAGGGATATTGCGGAGCAGGTAATCAGACCAGTGAAGCTAATTCCTGCTAGCCTTGATCGGGTTTGTCATGCCCCACTGCTAATTTGTATAGTTAGCCTTTGTAGGGAGCAGATGAAAATAATCGAGTGGTGGATGAGAAAGCAGGCGGGAAAGAGACTGATAGTAGCATTAATGGAAGTTCTGATTGAGTGAATAGAATTGATTATATTCCACATACTTGTTGGGTCCAAATGCTTGTCTGTGAAATACCAAACATCATGGTGAATTTGAGGTGCGCTGGAGTATAAGCCCATCAGCCCAACTTACCTTGGAGCAACTAAAAGAGATGATTGAGGACGAAATGAAGACCGACCAAGGTGCAAGAGAGGATCAGGAGAAAGTGTATTGCAAGGAGATTCTCGATCCAGATAATACCAGCTCAGTATCAACCACTATTGTCAACACAATCAACAACGAATTTCAACACAAGTGTCTTGAGGCGGTGGTCAGGCTGTTGAATGCTCATCCAATTTGCCAATCAATAGATGACCGTGTTCAAGACCACAAGTATTCAATTCCAGGCCTGCCCGGAACAAAGTCGCTGGCGCACCAGGTTTGGGCAATCTGGTTCATCTTGAGGAGGTGGGTTTGGGATGCTGATATGACAGGAGCACTGGTGGCGGATGAAATGGGATTTGGAAAGACTTTCACCATGGTGGCAGCAGCAATGATTTGCACACTGCTGCCTGAGAAAGTTGTAATGGGGTTACCCCTGACAATTTATTGGGGAAATTCCCTTGCAGACTGGGTGAATATGGTACAGAATGAGTTTCCCGGGATAATCTGTGAAGAACAGGAATTGTATCCACTGCGGAGACATAATTCATTGCCCCGCCACCTTATCGACATCCTGAAAACTCCACTGCAGGGGCATCCGGCTCTAATATCCATTCTTGAACCAATTTTGCTGGTGACAATGCCCAGAGTTGAAGAGAGGTTCAAGTGTCATTGAGAAGATGACCTTTGCCACAGATTTCAAACTCTTCAACTTGTTCCATGCAGAAAATGTGAATCTCACCCATGAGGATCTAAACACTAGCGTTGACAAGCCAGAAAACCAATGGAATATCCACCTTGTTTTATACGATACCTTAACATCCAGAGTGAAACCATCAAGCATTGGCCAACTCTTACACTGTTCATGGAGTTTTGGGATGGTTGATAAGTCTCATTGGTACAAGACGAAAAATAGTGTGGGCTGGCGAATTGCAATGAATGCGAGAATTGGTTTCAAACTTTCAGTGACTGCAACACCGGGTCTCCATTCACTCTATGACTGGTGTTTTCAGACGATGTGACTGTTTCCAGGTGCACCTGAAGATCCAGAGGATGACACTGTGCTGGAAAAGCACAGTGACGAGGCACTCCATTCTGCTGTGAATAGTTTGATGCATGCAATTTGGACTGAAGACAAACACGCTCAACAGAATGCGGCACACCAGATGATCCAACTTGCAAAGCGCTCGACGTTTAGGAGGTGGTAAGAAACGAGACTTGCGATGGCAAAACTACTTGTTCAGATACCGATGGAGAGTGAACACCTTGTGGATCTTGAATGGACTGAAGAAGAGCGAGCACAATTTGAGACCCTTGTGGAGAGATACACTTCACGGGGTGCTTCAGGAGCGTAGAGGGTTCCCAGATAGTGTCTGGCATGCTTCTGATTGGTATTGGGAGACACCAAGGATCAGAATGACGTTTCTGGATAATGGTACAATGAATCGCCACTCGACACTTGGGTGGATTCTCCAATTTTCCAATGGCTGAGGGACACATTTCTGCCAATGCATGTCAGAGAACATGTGGAGTATCCCGAGCTTGATGAAGGCGAAGCATAGAACGAGGCACTCCTGCACGAGCCCAAAAGTCATAAATGCGCCTTGCCTTGTGCACCTTCTCCTCAAAAGGCCGTGCTATTTAGTCCGCTGCCAGGCCAAGTTCCTCCTTTGTAGTGGTGGCTCCTACAGGTTTTTGTAGATCATTTGGATATTTTCTACATGTATGTGGAAATGGGCAACAATGAGCGTACAGAAATGCCGCTGAAATTCCAAGATTCGACAAATCTCTCTGTGTCCGTAACTACACTCAAGCTGCGTGGGACAGGCCTAAATCTCACAGCAGCGAACCATGCAGTAATGACTCAGAAGTTCTAGGTATTAAATGAACAGCAGCAGGGATTTGCATAGATTGTCCAACTCAGGCGAAATAGAGTTCCACACACCTGGCTATTGAACACTGGGCGAAATGGTTATGATAACAGAGTGAGTATTCTCCACCAGCTCTCTGCAGTGTCACAAATGAGAGCCCTCCTTGGCCTGATGAGCAGAGCGAACATCACGACCTCGATGATATACGGGGTTCTGGAGTGTTGCGAAGAACATACAAAGCAGCTTACTGAGCAAGGAGATGCCGTGCCGTCAGACAGTGAGGAAGAACGATAATTATCTGGTCAGTGTAATCAAGATACCCCTCACTAAACACTCTACTAACACAATCTCACCAACTGATGCAAACAGGCAAATGGTACGGAGAATAAGGCGCTTGTGGGGAGTATTGGTTAGAGCTCTATTCCATTTCATGTTAGTTGATTATATTGATGAATATGAGATGCAGCCAATGATCAACAGATATCTGGTAAACGGTAACATAGCCTCATTTGGATGCCGCATTATGTGATGACAAGTAGGTGCCCCGGTGTAATGGTCAACTAGGTCAAATTCTGCGGTGCTGTACATTCCGCTTTGTGTCAATTTGACAAAGCTGCAGTTACATATCATCTTCATCATATATTGTCCGAGTGGAATTGTGATACCAAAATCTGCAGCTTGGATTCCAGTTATCAGGTGCGCCTGTACCTCCATGTGTGATTTAGCTTATTTGTTTCTTGTCTATTGCAGGCGCACCAGACACTAGCATTGAGAAAGAATTTGGGATATTCACTGAATCAATAATGCTGAATAATTTACAGTCAATTGCACATGAGAATCGCAATCAACATCTTGACTTTCCTGAGACAGATCCAGCACAGTATATCTCTAATCATCCAGGGATAGAAACACTGTCTATATGGTTTCAAGTTAATGTATCATATTCTAGGACACAGCTCGCGTGTTCCAGGCGTACCCAAAGAATACTGCTGAGTTCTTTTCCGCTCAGTAAAGAAATTCAGGCACACCTCAGATCCACTGTCCTGTCGAGTGTGATGGTCTCAGATTTGACACCGCACGCATATTCTATACAATGGCGAATTTTGACATGCAAGTATTCATTATTCACCTATGATCCCACTCCAGGCACACCTCTCAACCATGAAAACCCAGTTTGCATTACCTTTGAATCTGTGGCTGCCATCACAAAGAGTGTCATCTGTCGGACACTAAACTTTTAGGTGCAGGCGTGGCTCATCCCACTCCAACCCAGCTTGATATCTGAATCTTTACTTGATCAGTATGTAAAGGCTGTTTCTTAAATGCCATAACTGTCATGCTCCATGTCAACCTATCCTTTGGAGGCAGGTGTCCACCACTTACTGGCCGTAGATGCACAGCTCTCGCCGATAAGTAACCACACTTAACCCAATTCGGACTTAGAAGTGTGTTTAGACATTACATTCCAAAATCCTAAAATAGCCTCTGTTGTTCAGGCTCCATAGTTGAGCTGCAGCTTGAGAGAGTTAATCTCAAAAGAAAGCTGCTGCTCAGCGATTCTGCAGATGACCGGCAACTCCCGCTCACTTGTATACCACACTTCCTCGAATACGCTTAGATTCACAGCGCTTCTAATGCAGACTTAACTACATTGTGATTAACTTGAATGTTTGGGCCACCAAAACCCCGTATCTTACGTTAGCTTGTGGGAACCAATATCCATCAAGAGAGCTCAAAGAGATAGAACTTCAATGCCAGTCTGTGCTCCGTGGATCGATCGGTGACCGGCAAGCTCCCGCCCACCGCATATCTTGCATGCCTAAAGTTTATGACAAATCATAAACAGATGATATCTGATATTCACCAATGTTCTATCCCAAGTGGGCAGGAAGAACAAATCGTGATGTCAGCACGAGTAAAGAAAAGGCAGTTTCTTAGTCTACAAGTTACTGTCAAAGTATGGCAAGCCTGGACTAGTAGCCATTAGATTATATTCTGCGTGCCAATTCAATGCTAGCAGCACCTCAATTGACCGGAACTACATGCTGTTATTCGTCTTTCCGCTGTCAGATGAAGCTTCATGATGCATTAATATAGTTCTTATGCACTGCTTTGAACCCCAATATTTATGGTAAGTCAACATTGTAGCATTGAGACTCAAAATATTTGTGATTAAATGATGCAATGTTTACATGATAGTATGCGCAACATCTTCATGTGAGTGACTATTTATGAACAATTTGCTAGCAATCTTGGCATTGACAAGAACTTGAATCGATTAGATTACTTTTGCGTCTTCATTGTACTTTACCGATTCTTCTCTATGTTAAATCTCTCCTTTGGAAACCCACATTCTTTGTCCTCTCTTACACTGACTGCATATATATTCTGACTTCAGCAGACTCGAACCGCTGACAGTGAAGTTCTGCACCCGACATTGCCTAATCGACAGCTAATTTTGCTGCAAAATTCTAAGACATCAGAATAACATCAAAAGATGGTGTCTATCCAACTGGTATACTGCATTCGGAGATTTATATTCATTCACTATCAGCCAGAATCAGAGTCTGAACCCATGCAACTTCATCCATCGCCGCTAACGCAGATCCCAACTCTATTCTCCGTCCAAGTCCTGCATAATTCTTCAACACACTGACAGTTCTGTGCCATGTGGTCACCACTCATATGCTCGAACTAGAGGTATAATGAACTACCTTCGGCGCTGTTATCTGCAGGGGCAATCATCATCAACCCATTTCTCAGTATTCCACCTCTGTCTGGCCCTGAGAGTTGGTTAGAGATACAACCATGTTAATGTCTCGAGTTCTTCAGGTGTGTCGAGATCTTCAGGTGCATTTGGTTCAAATTCTATGTATGTTGGCCTAATCCAACCTCCTATTTTTGCATCAATAGCGTACTTGGATACAAATGCAAATATTCGGGAATTGTGGGCATGAAGAATCAATTTAATCCCATGCACCTGACACTTCTTACATCACAACACAGAACTAGCTTCAATAATATATATATGAACTGGAGACACTCTCTTCCGGACTCTGTCCAGGTACGCCTCAAATTGCATCCTCCTCGGCCGAGCGTCACTCCTTTCAGGCACGCTTCGAATTGCATCCTATTCAACCGCACGCTACTTTGTTGCTCTATTTTCCCGTTATTCTATTAACCTTCCTACTATATTTACTCTTATATGGTTTTGTCAACATTCTGCAACTACACTTCATCAACATGATATCAACGACCAGCCAGGTGAGGAATCACTATTCACAGAAGAATTAAAAAGCACACCTTGAGCAAGCACTTGCACGTGCATTCACGAAGACCACCAAATTTCATTGCTGATCAAGTGGTTGAATTCCGACCTTTATGTATAATGTTAGAGATCGCAAATGTCCAGGCTATAATTAGTTCGAAGCAGGATGATGATGTTACTGATCGGGAGGAGATCAGTGATGTCGACTGTGATGACCCTGGAGAGTCCACCTTGTCATCCGATATCGAAGAAGATGTTTTGGACAATGAGCAATAGGTCCAACATGTAGACCAGGCGCGCCGTGATACAATAATACAAACTACAAGGGTTCCACTGCCAAAGAAACCGAACCCTGCCAATCCTGTCATTGCCCCCACTTGACTTCCAAATCTGCGACATTCAGCCGGGGCCATGGTACATCCATTGCTCAAACGCCAAAAGTCAACTATCAACATATTTCGCTGCTCTGACAGTATACCCACCCAGGCGCACCCATTTCCCAAGGCTGGTGAAGACCATAGTATTACTCAACCAAAGGCCGGTGGAAATGACCATGTTGCTCACCACCAAAAGGCTACCTTTGAGGTAGCAACATGGTTCATGAAGGCAATTGTATTCACGAAGACTTCCTGGCCAATAATTTCTGATGAGAAGTACTTGATGGTTGACAAAGCTTGGCAACTAGCCGTTGAAGCCCAGGATCGACAGCAGGTATTAGCAGGTGCTCCTGTAGGTACTCCATCTGGGTGTCAATTGCCCAGTGGTCCATCTCTTCAAATTAATCTGCACACCTGAGTAGCCATACGTGTTTGCTCTGTTTTCTGCTCCTCGATTGGACTTGTGATGATACTAATTCCCAAAAATATACATAGTTAAACCTAAAGATTAGTACGATTCGAGGACATTTGGCAGATGGAGTTTATTCAACTATTGTCTGAAGTCACTGGTTGGATTTAGGATTAGAGACTGATTTTCCAATCCAGGATAAGAAGCTCTGGTTGGATGACGCATATTTCTCGAAGGTTATCAATGATAAGAAGTCCTGGTCCACACGGATGGAAGTGCTTGACGTAATCTACCCTCAGGTTTTCTTCATTGCCAATAGCTTGGTGTGACAACTAACCATGTCGCAGTACTTTCAACCGCTCACACCGCAGATGATAGCCCTTGTGGCCGCAGGTATTCATTGTGTGCTGTCTGACTATGCCACTGGAAAGAAGGTTACAGGTATGTTTTCTCAAGATGATTATCGAGGTAAATGTTGCCCTTCCACGGTGATGGATTGTATTACTGCAGATGCCAATGCACTCATCAGTTACACAAGGTGGGCTGCTTTATACCCCCCCAATGGTTCTCCTCTGCTATAATAGGCGCTCTTCAATCCCATCGGCTCTCCTCAGTCTGGATTGGAACATCAATATTTCATTCAGCACTGCATACTGCATTTCTGTTGGCGTTCCACCTCTGGAATGCGCGCTCCCGAATACCCTCCTCAACCTCAATTAGGAGCGCCTCTATTTCATTCCAGACTCTTTACCTCCCTCCCTTTCGGCGATGCTCAGCATGGATGGGCTGCTCTGCTGGATAGGCACTTCTTGGCCTGGATTTGGGCCCCCCAATTTCATTCCGCACTCCTCCATCACTATCATCACTCCCCTTGCTCACCCTGCACTCCACATCAGGAATTCTTCCTTTCCTGGTGGCGCACCTCTTTTCCCAACCAATTCATCATATTGCCCTTCGAACTCCATCTTGATTCACCACAAGCTAACCTTTCAATTCTAACCCTTTAGCTATCTCAAATTGAGGCAAACAACATTGGAATTCAATTTCCCCCACTCACTAGACCCGGATTATTCGGAAACACAAGGAGAGCCTTCAGCTTCTTTGCGCAGTTGATGAATTGTGTGTTCCTGCATTTGTCAGCCCTGATGAGATGGGATATTCAATGGATGACATTGAGACTATGTTCGATTGATATCATTCGATTGCTTAGCCGGGTTATTGTTTCTAGTTTACCTTCTTGTATTTTTGAATCACTCATTATTTTGATTGATTCTCCTGAATGTAGTGATGCAAACAGTAGAATGTTGAATGAGACGCTGGGTACTATAGTATAATTCAGAAGTTGATAATGAACGATAATCTATACATCATACGTGAAGGGTATTCTTATTGTTCATATATATCCGGAGAATCTCAGCTAACGCCTGCAGTTCTTCGAATCAAAATCCCTATGAACCCAGGAATCTCTCAGAGTTAGTATGGGATTCCCCCATTGGTTGAGCAACAGTCCCAGGTGCTCCCAACCTTATCACAACTGCTCCCATGGTGCTCATGAACCAGTCATCCGAGATCCCAGTTACTCTGAAGGCCGGCAGGAATGCCCTCCTAGGGTCTGATTTTCTCCTGAAATTGATGCTTCTAAGTTTACACTCCACCTTCTCTCACACACTCCTGGAGGCTCCCAGTGACTAAAATACATTTTGCTGATGTACCAAAGAAAGAACCAATGCTTGAGAACAAACACATATGTCCATGACTACAATTGGCACTTGAACACAAGGATTCGACACATACGAAGTGGGAAGGAGTTATTTGGAGTAATGAATACTTAGTGGAGAAGAGTGATTTAAGACAGCACATATAGGTATTTCGACAACTACCTGACAAGTGGTTCCCAGACTGCATTGCACCACGATGAAAGGGCAAAGGAGTTTCCTTAGTTGTTTGGAGTTGTTTTTGAGGCAGGAACCATGGAACCTTCTATCCTCTTATTTGAAAATCAGTTAGCAAGGCTGTTGTTGTTGAGCATGTTGAGTACCTTCTTCTTTCAGTCATTAAACATGTCCAGAAAACTCTAGGCAATCTTATCTTCCAGCAGGACAATGCTCTAGTACACAAAGCAGCAGTGGTTATGGATCATTTTTGAGAAATTCAACATCCAGGTGGAAGACTGGCTACCCTATTTCCAAGACCTCCATCCCATTCAGCATGTCTGGATAGAACTCAAGTACAGGCTTGATAGAAAAGCACAAGATATTGGAAACAAAATTGAGGCCCAGAGATCATAAAAGCAAGGTGGGCCGAAGTCCTGCCAGAGATCTGAAAGGAGACAACAGAGGTATTCATTGAAACACTGTGGAAAAGCATGCCCAACAGGGTCACTGCAGTAATTAATACTAAGGGATGGTATACAAGATACTGAGCATGTACTACTGTTCTAATTTGTATTCCCTTATACAGACACAATTGTCAGTATCTTGACACTGGGTATTTGTTAGGGGTTTTCTCTTACCTGCGATCATAGTACTTGCGATAGTTATATGAATACATAATACAGAGCAACTAGTCGAGTGACAGGCATAACACCTGTTCATGACATCAGACGATAGCCATTTATGTCATCTGTAGCTGGATGGCACATGAATTGCTTGATGATTGAATAAGCAAGTGTCATTGCTCAACAGATTCACTTTTGATGATGCAACGATGGTGCCTTTGAAGGGAAGCTTGCTTCAGCTGTGCTCATCGTTTTCAACCTCAATCATTTATCTGACTCTTGTGGGAAGTGTCTGAATGGACTGGAGGTTACTCAGACCAACTGACCCAGCAATCAATAGACAATATGCAAGTACCTGGGACCTCGGGCTTATCACCTCGGATAATAAGAATGACTGGGGTGTTCATCAGCCAAAGAGAATAGTCTCGGCCTATTCATGACGTGACAGAGGGAATTATGATGCTTGCTGAAGTATGAGGCCTTAAGGAACCCTGCCCATTAGTCGGGGTTAGTATGTATTTCAATGTCATACTCATCAGCAATACGAGCTGACACGTCATTTGCTAAGGTGGTATAGTTTCTGTTGATCAACAACTACATCTATGCCACATGCCAAATTGCCTTCAAGGTGAGACATTCATTGCAATGAGCACTGCAGACCAAGATCGGCTGATGTTCCAACTACTGATTCAAATGGATTGGGAGATGTCTAAGTTGAACTTCAGTCAGTCATATTGTCTGAAATGATATCATGCAATGGATGGCCTGATTCTTCTCAGGAGGGTATCGCTTTGAAACTACATTCCATTAACACAATAACCTACTGGAATGTGTGGCAGTTGTCACCAGACATATGCAGAAATGGCATAATGTGACTGTGATAACACTAACATAAGCAATATAGACATAGCATCAAATATTGTGCATCCAGACCCTCGAAGACAACTATCAAGTGACTGTTCTGTTCTGGCAATTAGCAGATCACACACAAGCATCAATTCACAGTCAAATGTCGGATGGACTGCAGATGATCTTGAAATTGTGTTATGAATTCTATTGGTTCAAACCTTTACAATTACATCTGTACACCATACGTGTGATCGTACGTTATATGCTTGGATACAGGTTGACATTATCCAAGTCTGCATTACTGAAGAAAGTCAAATCTTTGGGAGATCTCATCTTTGCTATGGAAGAGGAGTCTTCAACCCATATCCTGAGTAATACTGTTGTACACATACTACAATGACATCTACTACCTGGTTGGAAACTTAACTACCAGACTACCATTCTTTGAAGAGTTTTCCAAATAGCATTAGTTTCTGGGGGAGGAATAATTCAAGAATGAGATGGGTATATGAATTTGTCATGACGAGTGTGGGAAGTTTCGTCACAAGGTTGGAAATAGAAGGTGGCTCTTGACAATGGACCAGAGGTTGAGTAATAGGACAAGATGACGAACGAAAGAGTTTCATACATAGGCGTCAGTACATAATGCAAAAAATATTGGATTGGTTTCAGGGATTATACACCCCCATAACAGTATTTGTAGTTTGAAGACTGCATCACCTTTGGTTGTACTAGTGTTATATTGATTTTTGTTACTGGAGAGTGAACTTGCAAGGGGGTGCAAAGTTCAAATTACCAAGACTTTTGTGCAGTGACTATATGTACAATATACCATATGTGTACATGTATACTCTATCTGGCATGAAATGCATCACCATGGTCCTCATGCATGCCCTCATATTGGTACATTCTCCAGGCAAATGTTCTTTGGCATTCAAGACTCAAGGCAATGCTGCGAGTCACATGCAGTGACCCCTGGTTCTTATGCAGTGCAAAGTAACTCACAGTGGTAAGCGACTCATGAGTGGTGAAGCAACAAGGTTTTCTTATAATCCTCTATATATCAATCAAATCTTTCTCCTCTCCTTCTATTCACTATATTGTTGAATACACACATGACTTTGTTCTATGTACTATTGTATCTAGTTATGAACCTGGAGGTTACATTATTATGAATTTCATTAACCTTCAGCCTTTTGTTATACAATCTCACAATCTGACACAACTTTAACTCTTCCTTATCCCCAACTTACAATTACCGTGTGCAAAAGCTTACTACAACCAACAACACAACATGTAAGATGAAACTGGAGATGCTACTTCTCTGTGCAGGTCTCTGGCAGATTGTTTCTAAATATACACTATACTTAATATATACAACTGCGACTATCAGTTCTAGTAGTAGTAATATCCATAGCAGTATGACTAATCCATTCTATGATGATGAAGTAGCAATTGAGTGGAAGGAAGATGCTGAAAATGTAATTGCAAAGATACTTCTATACGTTGCCAAATGCATTGAATACAGCATTCAGAATATCACATGATGTATAGAGTTTTGAGAGAAGCTGCAAATCATTTCTAAAAGGAGGAGCTTCTCAGCTCATGTCTATCTTTTTCCCAAGCACTTTAAAATACACATTACTAATTATCAGAAATATAAAGGAAATGGATTTGATATCATCTCTAACACTTTCCCCAGAATACTATTCGCTGATTAAAATCTGCAGTGCTACTGTAAGCAACTTATTTGTAGCATTCGTTCTCCCTGGTAGTTTTGACTATAGCAATTAAAGGTGCATGATGCCAATCGCTCAATTGATCTGAGGTTAGCACAATATAGAGTGATTTGTAAGATAAGTGAACAACTCAGCAGATTTGAACCGCTATTCCGATCCATGCTGATACTGTCAGTTTACAAAAACCCGGCTGAACGCAATCCAACATTATCTCAGGAACTCTAAGACAGGTTCTCTGGTGCTCCACAATATTTCAGAAGATGTGAAAATGAACACACACCTATTCTCTTGATGGGATAGTTGTGTTCAATAGGCTACTAAATCAGTAAATTGGAATATGCAAATATCTAAGCTATTGGGACTATGCAGTGCATTCCCAATGCTATTATAGTGTATTCCAAACCTTGAGCCATTCTCTCCAAAAGTCACTATTATCATATCTATATTGAATGGTACAATTCAATTACCTAACATTCTGCTGGTCACCAAAATATAGGTATTCTACCGAACATTGTATCCAGTGGAGATCTATATCAATCAGATGATTTACCAGCCATTGGGTATCGATTGTATCTGATACTGCACTTTCTTGTACCAACTTGATTGGTCAAACATTTGCTCTGATGGGTACAATAGGCACTTTATTAGTCTGATTGACAATCTGGATAAACATGTGAATGCAATCAGTACAACTATGTAACACTCTGCACGTCATTACAGTTACCATCTCATCTGTTTAAGTTTCAGGATGTAATTGGCATTCTTGAGTGTTCTCAAACTTTGTAGAAGAATTGAGATTGTTTGTTCCGCTGCCTGGTGATCTTGAAATTGGAGGATATAATTTGGTGGAGTCTAGACAAAACATAATACAGGAAAAGAAGAAATTAGGCCTTGGAAGCTGCTATCAAGATCACTTTCCTTATTTTCAACTCCATTAGCAAAATGTATTGTAGTCACTGGAAGCCTCCAGGAGTGTCTGAAAGAATGAGTAGTGTAAAGGTAGATGTGTCGATATCAGGAGAGTATCAGACCCTAGGAGGGCATGCTTGCTGTCCTTGAGAGTAACTAGGATGTCGGATGTCTGCTGTAGGAGTACCGTGGGAGTGAATGCGATAGGTTTAGTAACACGTCAGAGCACCAGAGAGTACTTTGTGTGCACCTTGGAGCGCCAAGGACAATTCTGGTAGTACCTTGGGACACCTGAGACAAGTCTGGAAATGACTTGAAACACAGTACAGCAGTCTGGGAGAAACAACATTACCTTTGGAAATGCTGCTGTTGTGCTTGGAAATCATACCTACTACTTATCGTTCAAAGATTTTTAATACTCATGTATTCATTTTGCATTCTCATCCATGTATCTATGTATCCATATCGCTACCCATCTACACACACTATGCCTCGACTGGCTGCCGAGGGTGCTTGAGAGTAATTCAAGGAGCACCTGAAAATGAAGATCAAGTGAATTCAGAGAAACACTGCGCGGCCGAGATCGGGTATGACTGGAGATGTACTTGGAGGCAGTAATCGAGCGTGTTGGACGATGCACTTGGAGACTGTGATCGAGTCAACATAGAGATGGACTTCATAATCGTGATGAAGTGAGTTTGTTGATGCACATGGAGGTTATGACTGTGTGAACTTGGGAGGCTGTAATCAAGCGAGTTTGGTGATACACTTGGAGGACGTGATTGAGCAAATATGGAGATGCACTTGGCGGCCGTGATCGAGCGAGTTCAGTGATATATATTTGGAGGCCATGATGGTGCCAACTAGGTGGCCGTCATCAGGTAGTTTGGAGGCCGTAATCGAGTGAGTTTGGAGATGCACTTGGAGGACGCAATGGTGCGAGTTTGGAGGCTGTAATTGAGCGAGTCTGGTGATACAATTGGAGGCCATGATTGTGCGAACTTTGGATGCCATAATTAAGCGAGTTTGGACAACTACTTGGAGGCAGTCGATGGACAGTGCGCTGGGTGCTGAGACTATATCCCACAGTTAGCTGACTTGCAACGTTGGGACTGTGACAAGGTGACTTTACCTCTGAGCTCACATGGCAAGTTGGTTTGATGGCGGCTGATCGTGTAGAGAGGGACGCTGGAATCTGAAGCTACATTCAGGGGTCAGCTCATAATCATGACAATGAAGGGAAGACAAACTATCATGGGAAGATGCTGTACTTGGTGTATGCTATACTCAGTGTATGCTGTACCCGGTGTATGCTGTAGTATGTGTGAACTCATAATCATGACATGGAGAGACAGAGAGATATAAATTAACTTCATATGATGGTACTCAGTAGTGTACTTGAGAGCGTCTTGAGAGCTTACTTGGGAGAGTCACCTAGCAGGCTGGAAGTGTACCATCTCATGCTATTAGGAGCATCCCGGAAAGCATGCTCAGGAGTGTACTAAAGAACGTAATTGTAGGAGTAGTTCGGAGCATACCAGGAGTGTACTTGTGAGTGTCTTGAGAGTGTAAGTGAAGCAGGCTGGGAGTGTACAGTCAAGTGCAATCAGGATCATACTTCAAAGCATACTTCGGAGTGTGCAAAGAAGTACATGCTGTATTTTGATTGTAAGATTGTTGAATACAGTATGATGTATAGTATTAAGTGCACATATTAACATGTGTATCATAGTACTCTAGTTAATGTGCAGGTCTCTAGGACTTCATAGTGCCATGCATTAAATATGGTATGAATCACTGACCCAAAAACAGCTTTTCAATAAGTTATGTATTAGCTAAGGTCATTTTTCCCTGTGTTAGATGAACATAGTTCACTATAATAGCAATATGGTGACAGATTAACATCTTTGGATCAAATTGGGTGTTGCCAAAATGGAATTAATATAATTAGTAGATCGTTCAAATAGTTACTTCTCTGATTTTAAGTACAGAGTTTGTGAGAATAGTGTAATGTCAGATATTTCAGTTTTTATCTGAATAATCAACTACTGAAATAGGTTCAAATCAATTTTGTTACACGTCATACATTTCCCACTAAAGGTGTGAAATGATATTGAAACAGTAAATTACACTGAATTTGAAGGTCTTCAAGTATGTTGGAAGACAATTTTTATCACATGGTGCTGGATTAAGCAGGTTAAGCCACTTGTTAGAATGATTACTGTACATGTAATTTGAATACTAAAGAATTCATACTTGATCAATATGTTGGAAATTTATAATGTACATCTGCTTTATTGAATAATTGACAATATTCAAAAAGATATGTTCTGCAGACTGAAATAGCACGGCTAGATTCTTACAGGAGAGATTCCATATCGTCTAAAAGGTACAGAAACATTAACAGATGTAGATATACAGCAATTGGAATTGTGCCATACAGCTTCAAAATATCTCTTATTAAAGTTCAAAGCAACATTGGATAATACTGATGGAGGATAAGACCGATGTTAGTCTATGTTAGCTATTTAGATTGAATATTATCTACAACATGTTTCTAGGACTTAAGATGTATATACTCCATACAGGATATCAACATCTCTTAAAGATACACTGGCAGGGTATTTATTTCTTCATTAATGGATAATTCCAGTGAGAAGAATATATACTTGAAGCTGCTAGAGGATCCTAATATTAATTTTCATTGCACTCTAGATTTTACAAGATCTAGAACTATTTCCTGAAATAACTCCTTTATAATATAAAATAGTTGTGGGAGGCTGAAGAATTTTACAATCAGCTACTCAGATTATGCAACAATACTATGAATTGACTTTATGAATAGATCATCATTTCTAATGCCGAAATGAATTTGGAAGCAGTATATTTTTGATTCCCTATAGTATGAGATTCCAACACTTCCCAATACTATCTGGCATATTGAATAGTGCTACTAGAAGGGGAATATCTTCTGGGGAATAATCAGAAAACTGGCTAAATAGCAGTACAAATCTTCTATGCGTCAACTGTAAGTCAAATTCAATGGTTTACACAGTCTCCGATAAACCAGAAATAGGACCTGTGCGGTATTATGCTTATGATCTGTATCTATTTGGCAATACGATACTTTGATTAATCCCATGCAGGTCCTGAGTATATTGTATGGTAATATGATATTATAACCAGTACTTTAAAACATCGGCCAATGTCAAAGGCTGCCATAGACTAACTCGATCAACTGTTAGCATGAATATCCCCTCACTCACTGGGTACAAGATTGATAACATTCATACTGCATGGTATATTGTGGAGTATAGTACTAGTTGATCACTGTAACAAAATGTTGCCAAATGGCGGTTCACCTGAATTTAATCTAATTTGCAGCGATCCAATTGGCAAATGCTGCTTAATAGATGATAATGATATAATTGGATCAGAATATCCATCAGATAATACCAGTTTTACACAATTGGATCTGTAAAGCATCTCCATATTATAAGGAATCACTGTCACAGACAATCAGATCTATACCCACCAGACCCAGTGATATATTGAATTTAAAACTTGTGAAAGTGAAATTTATCACACAGATGAATAATTATTGTATCTCCCATATGACTTCTAACTGGTTGCAGGAGTTGAAAAGAATTCTACCCTATACAAAAACTGGAGTAATAATTAAAAGTGATACTGTTTGTGATTGTATCACTGACCATAGGTGGCAAACAATTTATAGCATTATCAGAACTCAGCAGACTCAATGTATGAAGAAATTGCCATATACCTTTCCTAAGTTTGAGGTTTGGCAAGAGATCATTACTGCAACAATGCTCAGTACAGCCAATTACTAGAGTAGAATGTAAATTGGATATCTACAGATATATCCAATAAGTGATAGGTTACAATTCATCCAGCTAATGGATTTCACAGAGAATATTAAGACTGATATTTCTGCATAACTATATATGAACCGTATACAATAGGTTTATACTTTAAGCAATCAAGTTAATTACATTTGGTAGTTACTCTAGTAACATAGCAGATTACCAAACACTAAATATATTAAGGAGAAAGTGTATTCCCCTCTACTTCACAAATGATATCGTTATTAGTGTTCAAAATGTTTCAATCTGCTATCTGCTATCCATACAGTGTCTACTACATGCAGAGTTAGCATTGTGCATCTTCAGCATTGTTAGAAAACGCGATTTTTCTGCTGGGCATTGGAGTAGGCAAACTGTTGATGAGTGCAATATGCAAGTACATTCAGCAGCGGAAGTTATGAATAAAACCTCAGATAACAAAATATTATGTGATATCAAAACCATCACCTGAAAATAGGTATTCCATATACAATCATATGCAATATGTGAACGTGAATCTTCAATATTGGCTTTCGGCTATGATCTGAACATACCCACAGATTGTGTATTCATCAAACTCCAGAGTACAGTTTTATACAATCTGTATGATATAGCACTTGTATTGTTGAACATCTGTGACATGTTCCCAAGGTAGACTTGTTCAGTTGTAATCAAGGAATTATACTACAAGCCTGCTACATCTCGATTCCATATATCCAATTTATAGACAGTAAGCATGTTTAAACCTTTGAAGGAAAACTGCCATCTGTTCAGCAGATATACTTCAGCTACACTCCTTCAAATATGATTCTCCAGTTTCAGAAGTATGTACCAGCCCACCCGAAATCTGCTCACATTCCCAACCAATCTTGGCCAAGCCAACAACCAGAATTTCATTCGGAGGTAGTACAAGATACAGTGGTAATATAAACAACATAAAATATCATACAAGCCAGAACTCATTGTGTTGATGGATCGATTGGGAGTTTTATACAGATTCATTTGACACACCTTGTACCTGTTTCAATAATACATCATCCTGAGGAATTATAGGCATTGGCAGTCTTCAGGAGTATGTAAACGGAGTTGCATTATCAATATAACAGTGTAAAATATGGGACGGAATTGGTTTCAATGAAAATATGTTGGTCCATCATCGGGGTAGCATGAATCCCTGATAACAACTATGAAGGTGCGCTCGGAGTGATTGTGATATATTTGGAAGCACATTTCCAGACAACAACAACTTTTTAAAGTGTTTGGAACAGGCGCTGAGTGTTGGCAAAAATTCAGGCTAACCTGCGAGCAGTTTGGGATTGGATCGCAAAAACGGTTAGGTTCAGTGTACAGCCTGTCCAAATATGCAACGTGCTGCCTGTTGGCAGGCCAGCTCCGGACACATACCAGTCAATCAGTTCAATTTACCGCCTTTGGCTAGACTGTTTTGGTTCCGATCTCAGCTTCTGTGATGGAGGTATTTCTATTTAAGGTCACATTCAGATATCCTACTGGTAATGGCACAATACTGACTTTTGCAGGTCATTGTCTTTTTTACATGTATTGGCGACCTTCAAATTGAAAGCAAACAGAGACATTCACCCTGTCCCATTCTTACACTGACCGTCAATGGAGTATCAATGAATTTTTGTCTTTCATCCAGGGTAATCCGTGAAACAATAGGTAGCAGACATTCATGAATGAACAATTGGATCTCTGTGTAGGAACAAGACAAAGTGACATGCTCCCTGCCCCATCATGAAAGTGAGCGTCAATGGAGCGTCATCAATTTTTTGCCTTTTATCATGGTTAATCAAAGCACGATGTGGCAATTGTTGTCTATATACATTGTCTAGATCATTTTGTAGGTAGAAACAAAGATGAACACTTAGTTGCCCCATTCGAAATGAAGTATGATGTTGCTGTCTGAGAAGCTGTTGCGGGAATATCGCTTCCATATCTGCATATAAAGGCTGCCAACTCATTGTTTATAGATGGTTGTGATCAGACAGCACTTATATTACCAATGATGTACGACAAAAAATAGTTGACGCTCTATTACTGCTCATTTTCAAGATGCAGCAAGAAGCTTGTCATTGTTTCTGTGTCCTCTAAAGGCAGCCAATACCTTATTTATCACTATCACCAACCAATCCCCACTCAGAATACAAAAGATGCAAAACCAAACATCATTGCCACTCCGTTGACATTCATTTGCAGGATGGCGCATGGAGCGTGTAGCTTTTATTTGTACCTATAGTAATGGCCAATACATTGATTATGTATCACTGCAACCAAACTGATTTTGAATTTCCAACCTTACAAATGCAATAATTGTTGACACTCGGTGAACGTTCATTTTTCCAAAGGCCTATCCACAATTGATTCTAGTTTTGTTTGGCATACTATATCATTAATGGAGTTTGTGCAGCCTTTCTGTTGTCTTCATGTACTTTCTCCTTGAGTACTACATTGTTCTTTAATGATATATATAAATATATACTTTGTAATATACTTCAAAGTGTCGGTTAAATGTAGATAATAATACACTCAAAAATCCTGTTGCATTTGATCGATACAGGTTTACACTTTCAGATCTACTCAAAAGCGTCCTCTGGTCTGCAAAATGGATGTCAGCTGCATTACCACACAGCAGATGGTATACCAACCAGTGGATGTTCCTGCATTCATCAGCAAATCTGCATTATAGTTGATACAGTAATTGGGAAGCTTTCCCCACTGGCACTCCGGTCAGCTGAGATTGGCCAATATAAAGATGTAATAATCGATGTTAGTTCATTTGTGATTTTTCTATACTTTCCATATTTGGGTCTGTGCATTTTTTCCTTCTGGGTTGTTTCTTGGATTTGGGATCTGTCTTTTGGGTTCATAGTGATGGTCTCTGTTTGGGTTTCCGGATTCGCCCCGTTGGGTATTGGGTCTCTTTTGGGTTATCTCAAAGTTATCTATTTGGAAGGTTTTGAGCTGTATAGATGACTAGTACTGACGAATGAAGTAATTCAGTCACTGTGTTTAACTGCCGACCAGCCTGAATGGCACTCCTACAGCAGCCACTCTCACAGCAGCCATTCTGACAGCAGCCACTCTGACAGCAGCCACTCTGACAGCAGCCACTCTGACAACAGCCGCCCTGATAGAAGCCCTCTGACTACAACTCTGATAACAATCTGACAACTGCTCCGACAACAACTCTCCAAAGAGTTTGCCATGACCATGCACGGTGCACAAAAAGTCTTTATTATTTAACCATGCGAAATCTCTATTTGTAAGCGCTCTTCCAGCATATCACCCAGCCAGTACTCTACAGTCCAGGCGACAATAAACAATTGTTTTGGTACTAGCTTAAACCATATTGAAGGGACACTGCGACGTGAAAGTATACCAAATTCCCTTAATACTGATAAAAGCTAAGAATAACCCCTAATGACATAAAGAAGCAAACGAAATGAAAATGCAGTGCGGAAGCAGAATAGTCAAATCCAACGAAATATCCATGCCACCCAGTTGCAGGCTCAAGTTTGTCGTTGATGTATAATCACTTCGGACATGTGAGTGACACTCATAGTACCGAAGAGGGATATCTTTACGCTGTTGAATATGAATTTCAGTTGGCATACGTTTGATGAGCTTTGCCGCAAAGCCGATACATGAAGTAGCACCAGCTCTCTTCGTCTCGTTATCCGATATATCATTGTCAAACTGGCACCATTTGAGGCTTTGGAACAAGTGGCCCATTGTAGCAGGCATTGTAGGGTAGATAGTTAGACAATGGGGTGGGTAGCGAATGGAATTCTATGCCATACGAGAGTACGAATTCTAGTTCCTGTGATTGTGCTCCCCAAGTACTCCACAATCTACATATATACTACAGATTCCCAAGATAAAGTTGCCAAGATCAGCAGAAGTACCACACAGCAAATTACAATTGGTCCATGACTTTGATTCATCTACCCAATCACCAGGCCACACACTAAAGTATACTGGTTCCGTGGCATTGATTCATCCATTGAAATCACATGGGCCAGTTGTGAGTAAAATATGGCAATCGAGTACAACTTGACCCTGACAAGGTTGCACAGACAGGTTGCTCTGACAAGGTCTGTCAAGGTCGCACTGACAGGTTGTTCTGACAGGTTGCTCTGACAACCACATGCTACTCTTTTAACAAGCACAGTGCCAATTTCGTAAGGCCAACACTCACTACTTACTCTACTGGAGATCCAGGAACACTAGCAGTCACAAGCCGGATATGGATAAGAGCGGCCCGCAGGGTCCAACCGAATCATTCTCAGCTGCCTTTGTAGGGATATTGGGGCCTAACTACAAACCAACTAGAACTACTACCCCTAAGAATCTGCGTAGCTCAACATGTAACTCTGTCAGTTACATGTGAAAATTTGTAGCTACCTACTCCCATACTTTGGAGAGCTGCACGGCAAATCCCATTGCCTCCAACCATGTGCAGTTTCATGATGATATACTACATGCCATGCAGTATTCGAATTATAAAGCCTTCATTTTATTCACCATCAGAATGGGTCAGCAGCAGTTGCCCATGGTGCACTGGTGGAGTAATCTGGCTGTACATGCGATAGAACACCATTCGCGACTGTTTCTACCCCTTCGACTCGCACAGCAGTGAAGACCATACTGTGCCATATCACGATCCACCTGTGTGGTGGGATCTGCCGAGTGAGATCCGAGAGTGGTTGAAGGAGAAGGGTCCCAAAGTGTGGCCCGATGTAGAGGCTTGTGGGCAAGAATATAGTCGAGAAGATTGGCAGATTACTGAAACTTAACAAAGTGGTATAATATGAATTCTAACTAATGAAATCTATAAAACTTACCCTGAACATGGGATAGTCCAGCATAACTTGGACTCTGACATGAGTGACCCAACATATACGGTATAACTCTGACAATTACCTTAACTCTGACAATTACCTTTACTCTGACAATTTCCCTAACTCTGACAACCACCCTACTCTGATACAGAAAGCAACCCCACGGATAATACAGCAATACTTCAACTTTGACTCGGGAGACCAAATGTATATGATATGACTTCAACTCTGACAACTTCCATAATATTAACAACCATCCTACTCTAATATGTGAAGCGCCCACACCTAAAATATGGCATTGCATCCACTTTGACTCAGGAGAACCCAATGTATACAGTATAACTTCAACTCTGACAATTACCTTAACTCTGACAATTTCCCTAACTCTGACAACTGCCCTACTCTGATACAGAAAGCAACCTTACGTATAATATAGCATTGCTTCAACTTTGACTCGGGAGAACCCAATGTATATGGTATAGCTTTGACTCTAACAATTACCTTAACTCTGACAATTTCCATAACTCTGACAACCACCCTACTCTGATATGGGAAGCAACCCCACCTATAATACATTATTTCTTCAACTCTGACTCGGGAGACCCGATGTACATGGTATAACTTTGACTCTGACAATCACCCTAGCTCTGACAATCACCCTAACTCTGGCAATCACCCTAACTCTGACAATCACCCTAACTCTGACAATCACCATAACTGACAACTACCCTACTCTGACACCTGAAGCAACCTCACCTATATGGTGATTGCTTCAACTGTGATACAGAATACCCAATGTATATGGTATAATCACAACTGTGACAATGAACGTGATTCTGAAACGTTTACAGCATAACTTCGACTTTCACATGGACCATAACTCTGACATGGCAAACAATATTATTGGGTCTATTTTAAACTCTGACAAGGTTGTTTTTAGGTGATGGGAGATAGAAATACACTATATAATAAACAGTGATGAGCTGTGGATTCTGTGTACATGCAATGTCAATACACCCAACGCAAACCAGCACAGCAACATACAACGCACAGAATGGCAAATGGAACCAGATCTGCCAGCAGCACCCGCAACCATACAAGAAAATCCGGAGGCAGCAGTCGCCGTACTGATCATAATCACAGTGGCAGGTCCCAGGGCAGCAGCAGCCGCAATGATCATCAAAACACCGGCACCAGTAGCCGTGGGACTCACTCCAATGAAGATGGCCGACAATGGCACCAATCCGGGAGTGATAATGGTGGTAACGGGAGCTCGGAGAGCCAGAAGATGAGCATTTTCGAGGACAATGACAATGATCCGTGATCCCCACGTCGAAGAACCCGCATCTTCAATAACTGTAGTCATTGTTCCAGTTTGAACAACAAACGAGGGGTAATGATGCATCCAGGTCGACATTTGTGTCTGACTGGCAATTTCTAGGTGCAAGCACATAGTCCTTCCGGCAGCCAGCGACAGGATAGTACGAACCGAAATGACCATTTCTGCTTTCTACTGACTATATCTAGTTGCGAACACCTGGTTCATCTGACAACCAGCAGCATGCAAGTAGAAGCAGAAATGTTCACCCCTGCATTAACTGACAATATGTAGGCAGAATCAATCACTCATTCTCCTGGCAATCTGGGGGGGGGGGGGTAATAACCACACCCGCAACCCACAGTAAACTCTCTTGGTGACAACACTTAGTCATTGCAATCACCCTGTGACACTCCTCCAGGAAACCATGAGTACTATGCTCAGCAGGTAAGAGCAACATTTGCTTATGGGCTTTGACTTTGCGCAACCTCTCTGACTTAGGCAACACCTAGATGGAAAACCAGAATAGGACCCCCATTGTTACTGGCCGCTGGCAAAAGCGTAAGGTGGGTGGCATTGAGATACAAAACGATTGGTGGGACATTGCCCGAGATTTATCCTTCTGCATAATTCTTGGCGAGGACCCCTACCCAGTTGAGGTTGACAAACTGTCAGAGGAAAGCTACAAGGAAGCGCATGAAATTCTGAGTATGGCAATCAAGGAGTTTGATGTCTCAAAAGCAGCTATCCACACAGTACGTATTCACATGCTTCAAGCCCTGTTCAGTAGAACTGACAACTATGCTCGCACATCGCCAATCAGCTGCCTGAGCGCTCTTTGCCAAACAGGCTCGTGAAGTTGCACCCGATCAATTTGCCACTAGGTTTTGAACCCTATTGAATGATGCCTGGCAAAAGCTAGTTACAAGGCTAATCTCTCCATGCATCTACCGGGATCATGATTCAGACTGTGAGAGTGAAGTATAACTGAACACCATTGATTCTATTAATGTCCTGACAATCAACGTAGATACCGAAAAAGATGTTTCTGCATGTTATGTGTCTGGGCATGATGGCAAAAACCATCTTCAAGAACTCAAAGCATAAATTCACATGACAGCCATGTATGTCCCACTTCGCCGATGAGGTGAGAGCACAGTGTTTGTTACATGCTACACCTGCAGTGAAGCATGCCTTGGACAACTGGGCTGGGGGCAGTTTCCTCAGTGTGGTATTTGAAGCGAATACATACAAGAGTATGCAGAACACTGTTTTGGACACACGTATCTGACATTTTTGTAGGTACATATAGTGATCTATTCAAACAATGGGAAAGTATTCCAGCATAGATACAAAGTACAATCTTGGATATACATATGGATAGGATTGGCACAGTCAATGGTCCACATCCGAAAGCACCATCTGGCAGACAGTGGGATCCGGAGACAGTAATCGACGATGAGGATGTATTGCTGCTCATGTATGTAGTGTATAATAGTTGGATGGTTTATTATTGAAATGCATTTGATGGAAAACAGACTAATTTCATTCCATGTGTAAATGGTTATAAAATCACGATTAGAATGGCAATCAGTAAAACACATGTGTAGATTCTGTGAATCGACCGTCAGTCCTGACAAAGATGATGGCGAGTATATGTGCGGACTCTGACAGCTGACGGTGGGCTCTGACAAGACCAGGGCGATAGCATGAGAAACCTCTGACGAGATCACAGCAACTATCCGTGCCGACTCTGACAACTGACCATGGGCTCTGAGAAGACCTAGGTGATAGCCAGCGAAGCATCTGCAAAGATCATGGCGACTATATGTGCAGACTCTGACCCCAGATAGTGGCCTTTGACAAAACCAGGGCGATAGCATGAGAAGCCTCTGACATGATCACGGCGACTATATATGCGGACTCTGACAGCTGACAATGTGCTCTGATAAGACCAGGGCGACAGGATGTGGAGCCATTTGACAAGATTACAGCGACTTCGCTGACAACAGACCATGAGATCTGACCAGACAGTGCGATTGCACAAGTAGCCTCTGCCAAACGATCCATAATGCAGATCCAACATACTGCATTACACCATGTCATGCACATACACTCTCGCAATCACCCTGACAGTACTTAGTTAGTATACGAAAGTCAAGGGGTCAGGTAGAAATATTACCATAAGTTTACCGTGTAATAAACGTTAATTATCAGCATTATGTTTGATGGCTCTGAGCCGAATTCCAATATCCGCCATTATGGCTGTTACTGGAGACTATCAGAGGTTATACAGTTTATGGTAAATTACACGTGGCGAAACGACATTTTCCCAATGTAGCTGCTGTTGCTGCAGGGGATGCGTTCGCTGCTGCTAGCAATCGCAAACCCACCCATAGGCAGCATAGCCGAGAATCGCATTCTAGCTTCAGTAGCAGCAATATTGCTGCTGATACAATTCAAAGCATTCTCGGGCTGCTCTATCAGCACCTCCATAACATCATCAAGAAAGTCCTCATCAAAGCTTTCCTGGGTATTGTGAGGTTGTGCCATCACTTGATCTGTAATCTAGAATGATTTCTAACACTATCGTCAAGCTCTAGACTATGCTGTGGTAATTCTGACATAGTATCCAGATTATCATGATTGAGCTAATTATGTTCATGGGTTGATATGAATTGTCAAACAGTCTAATCAGATGCATATTGTACCCATTGGATCAATATTTTGTGCAGTGCATGCAGTGCTGGACAATGCTATATCAGCTCGCATAAATAGAATATTGTCGAACATCGTCATGTTGATTGACCCATGTACTAGATTGTATATTAATTAGAAATGCCTGATTCAGGTGTGTAACAGTGAGATAGTTTTTCAAATTGTACTATTCAATATAGACATTCTATATTAGCACCCCCAGAGTCTGACACAAGGTGTACCAGAATCGACAGCAATACTGGTGTAGTGTCAGCACCAGTTTTGGACCGTCGCTTCTGTTCCTGGTCTGAGTGGACACTGCAACATTGCCAAATTTTCAGTCCTGCTGGTCAATACACATGAACACTCAGTTCACGTACAGTTCGACAGACCTCGCCCAATTCTTCTAAATTGGATGGGTTGTCAGTGGGACCCCCAGTGGATCCATCTGTAGATACATATAATGCTCATGTTTTTGCTGATTGATAACAGTATCTTATTCAAACTGCTTATGCAACCTCCAGCAGTCTCTTTTCCATCTTTTGCAGTTTGTGAAACCAATAATTTTTAAATCTGTGTTTTTCCTTTTAGCTTTTGTATTTTGCCTACCAAGATGGTCCATAGCTCTATTACATACTAAACAATCCGTACAGTACCTTGAATAAGCAATGTTCAAGCCCAAACAGTATTCATCCGGTATTGGTGCTCTTCTGAATAGTGGGGTGACCTAGATATCAGGTACTGTTTCAGCTGAAAGGCCACTATTACTTTGTATATGAATCATTACCACAAAGTACCATTTAAATAGCTCAACATGCAAGATGAAAAATTGTTCATGGTAGGGTTGGGCTCATTTTTATCATGGGGTAATGTCGATATCGCATACTGTGTTGCCTGAAAAGGCCACTATTGATATGTCAATGAATTATTGCCACAAAGCGACACTTAGATTACCCAAGATGCAAGACCAAAAATTGTTGATGCACCAGTGACACTCATTTTCAGGATGGGGCAGAGAGTGTCGCAGTTGTTTTTGCCCCTAAAAGCTGCCAGTATCTCATCTATAGATGTCTACAACCAATCAGAACTTGGATTACCCCAAATACAAAGTCAACCTTAGTTGACTATTGATTGATGCTCATTTTGCTAATGGAACAGCAACTGAGTTGCTTTCTCTTTAGCCTATAATAGCTACCAATATGTTGGTTATTCATAACAGTGACCAAATCACTTTTCAATTACCATACTTAAAAAACCAACAATAGTTGACACTTTGTTGCAGCTCATGTTTGTGTATTGTCAATTCAAAATCTACTGCCATCGATAATTGTAGTCATAATGATTTGAACCTATATGTTGCTTTTCTGATGGATTGAGACTCAGCCCTGTGGCAAAGCCAAGCCCAGAAATATTCTTACACTGTTTGCTCTCATGTTTATAAATCCATATATCTTGCTACATGGTTTATTGCGCCTGCTATAGATCTATTTATCAACCAATATTGACATGTGACTGCTTACTATTTGCTCATGATATATCTGTGAATGACATTCTCTGTGAAGTGACATAAAGAACCTGTGGAACCTTACTGCCACATTCTGTTCTAATAGTTCATGATTCCCTTACTCCTTCTCATTTCCACTGCATTGACCATAACAAACCCAGTTTTAGTCAGTTTCTTTGAATTCTGTATTGCCTGAATCAATCCAGGAACATTCAATGCGGAACTCAGATCCCTCTGTTATGGGGTCTCTAGATTCTTGATACCATTGTCCAGCTGAATATCAGATTCAACATCTGCGTCAGAATTGTCTTCACTTTCATTTGGATTATCGATGTCACAATTCCAGTTAAGCCAATTTTTGGTGTCCGAAGTACTTCTATGTTCTCTATCACCATCACTTTCATCATGATGGAGGTCAATTCGTTTCATTCAGCGGACATCCAATACTTAAGTTCATCCTTCAAGTAGGTCATTTTCTGACAAAGCTGGTAGCAATGGTGATCTTTTCGACAATCAAAATGGAGCCACCCCATCACATTGAATCATTGCACAGGATGATTCGATGATTTCTTCCGTATCCGATAGGTGTCCTATGGCAGTCATCTGCTGATTGTGTGCACATGATTTCGTTTGTGTAGCATATAGATTTTGGCTGCCCTGCTTCATTTCCAAACAGTCATAGACCTTGGCCATTCTGTATAATTGTCTTTCTTCTACAAATCTGTTCATTTCCGAGAGGTTTTCTATGTTCATCGTTTCCAATGCCAGATTATCACTAGCCGATATATCATCCTATGCTTTAGCAAACAGCTTTACAACAACTTTATTGCATTGGATCTTGCCTGTGGTTTATGACTTCCTCCAGCCAATGACATCTCGCCCAAAGGAAAGACTGGCTTCCACTCCGATGCTATGTTGTATAACGGAGAAAATGTTGCATGCTATATGAGAGTGATCAGCAGCCTATTAGTGCGATGCATCATGTTATCACTACCAGTTGGTAATATCCTGAATCCAACATGTACTGCTACTCTCCATTTGCTCGGAGTTGTAATGATTAAAATGGGGACTACTTTGCCGTAGTTCTTTTCTAATTCACGCAGTGAATTCAAATAGAGCTATAAGGCAGCCAATCAGCGTGCTGCGCAATTGTTTCTGCTGGGTGTTGTTCGAGCCACACTATCTAGCATTAAGTATTTGTCTTCTTTGCTGGACAAATAACATCGATCAAAAGAAGATGGACTGGATCTTGAAGCTGTTGTGGAGCAGAAGAGATTGTTGCTTAGTATGCTTTCGTGTTTGGTGATGGGCACATATGCATGCTTTGCAGAGGATGCATTCTCCACATACTTCGGAAACACCACTTGGTGTTGAGTACTGTACGAAGTCATCTCCTGAGGATTACTATCCGTTCCCTTGTCTCACTTTCTAGATTATTCCAACTTCCCCAAAGAATCGAGGATATATGCTGAGTTGAAAAACATGCCAGTCATTGGAGTCACTTCAGTGTAGTGTTGGCACAGCTTCCGTTGTGCTAACTACATGGCAAAGAACAAGCCTACCATCCATTGTGTCCTCTCCCATGATACAGCTGGTAGAACACCATTCGTCTCTTTGAACATGTCATTTTAGACAGTCATAATGTGATGCGAAGTAACTGTATGCCTTGTTGACATGCAATGGGTCCAGTAGAAAGTATAGTCTCTGACACTGTATCCTCCTGCGTTACCCCAGCACTTCTGTACACCTGCTATGGCTCCTGAAAGATGTACTTGGAGGCTGTGATTGAGCGAGTTTGGAGATGCACTTGGAGGCTGTAATCGTTCGAGTTTGGAGATACACTTGGAGGCAGTGATTGAGCGAGGTTCGAGATGCACCTGGAGGCTGCAATTGTGCGAACTTGGAGGCCGTTATGAAGTGTATTTGGACATACCTTTGGAGGCGGTTGGCAAGTGAACTTAGCGATATACTCCGACGTTGTGATCCATCCAGTTTGGAGATTCCCTTCCAGGCCATTACCTTGCGAACTTGGAAGCCGTGATTGAGCGAGGTTGCAGGCCGTAATTGTGTGAGTATAGAGATACACTTCAAGGCTGTGATTGAGGAAGTTTGGAGATGCACTTGGAGGCCGTGATCAAACGAGAATGAAGCAGTACTAGGAAGTGGGCAATCTGGAGGCGGTAGTTCTGGAGGGAGATGCCAGGGGAGCTGAGACTGAATTCGTTAGTTAACTCGTAATTGTAGTAATGTAGAGAGTCAAGTAAAACCAGGTCTGCCGAGAGAGGGGAGACTTGCTGGGAGCGGGAGACAGTTGATCTTTAGATGATGCAGTACGCAGTAAATGCTGTACTCAGTGTTCACAACTGGTCCGGGTGACCTGCCAGCGGGCTCGGTTTGCATTGAAAATCCGGGTTCATTTGGTTTCTGACTGGTCCAAAATGCAGACCCGCTGACTCTTAGCAGGCCAAACCTGTCAGCCTGCAGGTTTAGCCAGATTCGGCTGGGCCCATCGGTTCCATTCTCCGGTTCTACCTTTTGGGTTTGACATACATGGTTGCATTCGGATATGCTACTGGTTATCGTAGAATACACAGATTGGTATGTCACGGTGTGATTTTGATGTATTGTCCGCCTTAATGTCCAACACAAACAGCGATACACACCGTACCACATGCTGAACTCGAGTGTCAAAGGAGCATCAACGATTGTTGGTTATGTATCTTGGGTAATCTTGGGGGCAACAGGTTACAGACAGTCATAAACAAAGTATTGGCAGCCTTTATAGCAAAACAAGAAAGCAAAACACTATCTGCGCAATTTGGAAAATGGGCATAAACGGACCATAAAATTTTGCTGATCTTGCAGCATCGGTTGAATGGGTTACACTGGATCACGAGAATCCATCAACAAGGATATGGCAGCCTGTATAGGCAGATATGTACAGGATATTCCCTCCACATCCTCCGGGACAGTAACAACTTATTTCATTTACACAGCTACCACTAAGTATTGTTGAGCTTTTTCGCATACAAAAACAGTCAAAACCATGTACATAGACTATAAAGGCCACATTGCGCTGTGATTAATCATGATTGAAGGCCAACAATTGTTGACACTCTGTTGACTCTCATTTGCATAATGGGGCAGGGAGCGTTTAACTTCGTCTGTTCCTGATAAATGCGGCCAATCCTGTGTGTGTAGCTATTCGCAATCTGTTGCCCCTCAGATTACAAAAGATATATGACCAACCATCGTTGACGCTCCATTGATGCTCATTTTCATGATGGGACCGGGAGGGTACTGCAATCTGTTGTGCCTAGTAAGGTGGTGAAAAAGTCGTTTATGACTGTCTGCAACATATCGGTGATCTGAGTACCCAGGATGCATAACCAATAATCTTGAATGCTCCATTGATGCTTATTTTCAAGATGAGGTAAGGGGTGTGTCGCTATGATTTGTACCATTAAAGGCTGCCAATTCTTTGATTAGGTATAACCACAACCAACTCAATTTTTTAGTACCAGACCCACACAACCTAAAATGGTTGACCCTTCGTTGAGGATCATTTTGGCTCAGGTGTATACACAATATGCAATCATTTGATTTGGCGTAGTCTATCATTCGTATTGTTTTGGCAGCCTTTCTAGCACAGTCATTTACTTTCTCCTTGATCACTACATTGTTCGTTAATAATACATATAAATTTATCCTTTAAAATATACTTTACAGTGTCAGCTGATTGTAGGAAATAATAATCTCCAAAATTTCATGCCTTTCGATCAATGCTCATCATCAATTGCAGGTTCACTCAACAGGCTGCTCTGGTCGTCAAAATGGATGTTCGCTGCATTACCACTCAGCTGATAGTATACTAACCAGTGCATGTTCCTTCATCAGTGAGCATATCTGGATCAAAATCTGTACAGTGCTGACTATACTGGACATAAGCATCAAGAGTAAAAAATTCAGCGCAAGGACGAGATGTATATACATATGTACATTTGGCTGGCAAATTGATCATTTGGGAACATTGAGCTCCAGAATTGTTACCGGTTGGTGGGGTGACATTCCGGGCAGAGGTGGCATCGGCTCTGGAGTCGGCTGTCTAAGTCAGTCTGGTGAAGGTGCACCTGTTCCTTTGCGTCTCCAGAATGTCTGCAGATTCATGGAAGTGCCACAATGGTAAGGAAGGCATCCTGCCATGTGGTTATGATGAAGCCTAGCTGGGTGTCTTTCAAAGTCAGTCTTCACCATTGTATGCCCAGGGGATTCAACACCCCGCTTCATCTCTTTTTGGACCGAGGCCTAATCTTTCTTGATCAGGTATTCCGTTTCCTCTATTGTGGCCCACGACAACCATCCTTTGGCCATTTTGGCCATATTCAGGGCCAGCTGCATGTCGGACTCTTCCAGCAGTATCCGACCTCTTTGCCTTGCCATAGTAGCAGACACGTTGAAAATGTACATGAAATTAGTTCCTGTTTCTAACAATGAGATTCGGCTATTACCTGAACCATATATGCTTCTGTTGCCTCATCTAAGGTGATTAACACATCTTTTGTCCACTCACATGGATACTTATTAGGACATTCGCCCCTGAAAATCCCAGAGTTGACAACATCATGATGTAGCATGTTGCGGACTGTGCGCAAAAATGCTTTTGTCGACCACGGAGGCTTCCTTTTAAATGTAGTGATGAATTGCTCACATAAGTCTATACATTCATCCGATTTACCTTGTACAGTTAACTGATGGCCACTTACATTCATATGGATATACTCAAATCCAAGTGTATGCTGCTTCTTATTCTTGCTGCTTCCAGTCTGTTGGACGATTTGTAATTGTGAATCCTGGGTGATATTTTTGGTGGCTGCATTGATAGCATCGTGTTGGACTAACTGGTGTCTGCATTCTTGCTGTGTGCCAATGAGTGATGTATTTGATGTAGTGCCTGGCAATCGGCTTGAGTTGGCTCTGCTCTCCACTGGCTGACATGGTTGTGTATCCATGAATTGCTGGTGTCAAATCGGAGAAAATGATAATAATGAAAAGAAGTGAGAACTCCTGAGGGCTATATACTTAGCTTCATGTCAGGATACAATAAGTAGCAGCCAACATGTTCGTTATACTCAAGATGAATACTGCTGCCTATGGTTGCAAGTTGCAGGTGGTTTCCACCACCACGCGATGTGCAATAAGTCGGTCCGCCTGTGTTTGTTCGTTTACAGAGGTAAATTGGGGTGTACGACTGCCGAAATCACATGATTGTCAGATATAAATATGACATTGTTCAAGGCAAAGGAGGTCTGCTGATGTTTGTCGCCAAGATTCCCCAGGATATTACATGAAACTGACGCTAACAATCAAGTCATGTTGTACGGTTAGCCTAACCCTTCCCATGTTATTCACTATCAAAGGGAGATTTTTCTTTGGTCAAGATAATTAAACGTACCAACCTTGACATAAAAGATGCAGCTTGCCTCCATATTGTGCATTACTTGCAACATCCACTCTCTCGCCCAACAACAAAGTCAACGCAAACTACAATGGTCAATGCTCTGAAAAAGGTCTATTCGCCACTTCCTCCAACCAAATATGGCAAATCAACAAAGTGGTCCACACAATAACCTCATCAAGTCAATGAAGGCATCCGCTGCTTAGAAGCAGAAAGAGTCCGAGCCCTTGAGACACTGCGCAGTTTGCAATCCAAACAGAAGCTTGTGGCCAACACACAATGAGAAATGCACTTCTTAAGCAATGAACAGAAAGAAAAATGGGTAGAGGAATATGATGAGACTGACACCACTGGAGCAACAAAGAGAGTTCAAGATGCAGTGGCAGCGGTTCAGCAACAGCAGGAAGATACGAAGAAAGCTGAAAATGACAGATCGACGAATAGAGAGCCTGAAATGACTTTTCAGGAGATAATGGATGATATCGGAGACAGTCTGAGTGATTATGCAAGTTCCAACGATGGGGCGGATAGGGCAGATGAGAATGATGAACAGACAGAGCAGGGCCAGCTGAGAAATGATGACGAACCCAGCTGGGTGATGGGCTCAGTCTCCAAAATGGTACAGCAGCGCATGGAGAAGTTTTGGAAGAGGTAGTTGAACCTTGACGAATTGACCCAACTGGGATCGGGGGACGCAGCCGACAACTTTGGTGGCAGAGATAAGAAGTACAGCACATCTGAAGTGAGGGTTCTAGTTGTTCTGAAACTGCAAACCGATGATGATGCAGCAGTGCTGGCAGTAATGAAATTTTGAGAGCGTCTGGAGTGTTTTGACATTGTCCCCAGAATATTGCAGATGCCACAAGAGACTTCTTGACCAGAAAGTAGTCATATTAGGCTAGGTTCTGGCAAGCTGCAGTCAAACATGAGTATATCCTGCCTGGCACCCGCCACAGAGCCCAATTTATCACTCATGCAGAATGTCAAGCCTGTTGAGGTTGTAAGCTTTTACTGCTGAATATAGCCTCCCCAGCTAATCACCATATAGACATCAGATTTGTGTACAGCCATGGTGACAGCTCCTGCATCATCCAAGGAATTGAGAGGCAGATTGGTATTTTCGATCTCAATCTCAGTGAAAAGCAATTTGTGTACCAATGTTGCTACCTGTGAGCTTTTTCTTGATTTCAGTGACCAAATTGTGAGACATCATAATTTGTCTATGCATGTGCAAGGGTCAAATGCACCATTCAAAAGTATCACAATCAAAATCAGAATGTACGATAGCCAATACATTCCATTTCGGTTTGCCAATTACTGTTATGTGAGAAGGTAAAAGCTATAACAGTGAGACAATATACTAACAGAACTTATTTGAGTAACATCATATGAGTTGTAGAAGGAGGCGTCAGTGCTCAATAACAAGCAGTCGCAATTACGACCGTCATGCTGTATTCATCCATACATTCAACTGTGTAACTCGCCACACAGACCTGACGCAAAAGGTTGAGATATTTGAAATTGCGTATGGTACGTCATGGAATTCGAGGAGAAGGAGCTGAATGAGGAAAGGTGAGGAAATTGAGCTATATTTACCAAAAACTACTGAAAGAATCTAGATGCTGTAAATTGCTGACCGAAAGTGCAGGAATGTTAGAGGACCACGTCATCTCTCACTTAGACAGTGTAGATAGTGGTTGATCAGATATTGAGAGGTAACAATGGTCCTGGATGCTGATAATAATACTTAGAAACCTCATATTGGATGTCAATAATGAGTATATGATTTGTTGAATACAATTGTTGAGTGTACAATGGCTGTTTCAATGTGATTAATGTAAGCGTCAATAGTGCATCAACGATTGTTAGTCTTCCATATATGGCAATCAACAGGCTGCATTGTAACATCCTTCCGAACTGAATGTATTGGTCAGCATTATGGGGAAAATGGCAAATGACACATTCGTTGCGCCATTCTAAAAATCATCGTCAATAGTGCAACAATGACTTGTGGCCTTGGATTTTGGCAAACCGAAATTGCTGCATGGTGATATTAGTTTATAATTGATCTGTTGGCCACCATTCTAGGCAAAAACGGATGCAACAACATGGCTACTGTGTCCTAAAAATGAGCGTCAATAGAGTGTCCATGACTTCTGGGCTTGAATGTTGCAAAATTCAAGGACTGTGCAGGCAACATTATCCCATAATCGAACAATCGGCCACCTTTCCAGGGAAAAATAGGTGCGACATCACGGCTGCTAGGTCCTAAAAACGAGCGTCAATGGAGCGTCAAGAATGTTTGGCATTCAATCATGGACAACGCAAAGGCTGTGCAGCGACAGTAACCAATAATCAAACTATCAGCTGCCACTCTAGGCCAAAGTGAGTGCGACAACATTGCTGCTATGATCTAAATATGAGTGTCAAGACTTTTAGGCATTGAATCTTGGATAATCAACAGGCTGTGCAATAAAATTAATCCATAATTGAAATATCAGCTGCCATTCAAGGCAAAATTGCTTTCAAAGATATCATAACTACCCTCCAAAAATGAGCATCATCGGAGGTTCAATAATTTTAGTTTTTGCATCTTCGAAAATGAAGGGGCTGGGTGACCACATTTATCAATAATGTAAAATCGGCCACCTTGGAAGTTACAAATGGTTTTGACGACATCATAAGTGTGACCAAAAATGAGCGCCCACAGAGCATCAACAGAGCTTCAATAGAGTGGCAATGGAGCGTCGACAGAAGGCCAACAGAGCATTAACAGAGAATTAACAGAGTGTTAACAGAGCGTAAATGAAGCGCCAAAGATTTTCAATCTTGCATCTTGGATAATCCAAAGGCAATGGAACACAGTAAACACACATTCAAACTGACAGCAGCAATTATTGGGAAAAATGTGACTGACGATATTGCGTCCGCCTCCTTCAATTGAATACCCATGACATATCCACAATTTCTCCAGGGGCTCTGTAAATAACACAGCAAAGACCTGGATTGCGTTGTTCAAAATTGAGTTTGACGCAGTCAGTCTTTTCAATATTTCCTTGTATTCAACTTCAGAAACATACATGCAAAGGCTCACAGGTCCAATTTTTTTGCTTGTAGCTCTAGAGTCATTATTGAAGAACCCTGATTTCAATTTACTGTAACATAACTTTCAGCGGTCTCTTAAGTCGAATTACCTGGCATCTATTTCATTCCTACCATGAGGTCGGATTCAGGGGCTTTAAATACGTCAATCCTAGAAGTGATGATCTCTTCGAAGAATGAATGTATCTCCATTTGTATTATGAGTGACCTCACTTTACAAATCATCTTCGATGCTAGGTGGGCTTTAATAAATGTAAGCTAGAAATGTCCTATTGCTTGGAATGATTCTAAACATACGTCTTCATTGAGAGTGTATTTGCACTTGCAAATTGAAGAGACCAGGTAGCCCTGGAATTATATATATCGTTTCTCATCAAATTTTTTGGCATTCATCAGAACATGGGACTAACTCAATGGGGAAACACTTGTGCGCAAAAGCTCACATTCCAAAGTTACAGGAATCAACCAAGACGGAAGTTGCTCAATTGACTATTTTGACGGTCCCCAAAACAGCTTTGGGGATCCAGAAGAGGCATGGAAGTCCATGAATTAGAATAGTCAGTTCGCACAGGCAATTCATATTGAATATCCAGGTTAGTCCATATTGGCTGAAATGATGGACAAAACACTCCAAACTGGCAGCTAAGGACTTTGAAACTTCCAAATTTCACTAAGACAGGTGGAACTGCTACCTCATGTTAGGAATTGCTTCACCTTATCTTCCAAGGAACGCTATATCAAATCTCAAACTACGACGTTCATATCAAGCATTATGAAGTGACCTTATGCTGCTGTTTGCAATGACCGTTGGCAATATTTGCTGGTGGGAATATGCACTCACCATGGATGCAATTAAAAAGCAATCGCCAACACAAAATAAAGTTACTTTAGTACTGGACAAGTGGACATCAATGAACGCACTTCCCATAATGTCAGTCATTGTGTTCTATATGGATCGAAATTGGGCATTGCGTGAAGCATAACTTCGAGTTCTTGATGGTGAACGCCTAATCCTTTCCTTTTTCGAAAGTTATTTAAAGATGATAGGTCAGAGGCCAATCTACTGGATGCAGGCTAGCCGTACATTTGAAGGATGTGCCTGATCATTTTGAGCTTACCAATAGCCGTTTGGTTGGAATTATGTCTTACAATGCCTCTTAAAAATACTTGATGACTCGCAAGCTGCAATTAACACTTGAGGCCTCCGGTATCAAGTGACCTGCATTGAGAAACCACAAACCATGCATGGCGTACATTATACAGCTGGCTTTATGTTCTTTCAGAAGCAGTCTGGGTGTCAAAGGCCGTACCAAGACTTGGGAAACCCATTAGCACGATCAGCAATTTGGAAATAATGAATGCATTGACATTGCGAAGAGTCAAAGACTTCGAAAAGAGGGCAATGCTAGAATCAATAATGTGTCGGCCCCACTCTTCACAATACTGAATGAATGGACTATTGTCAAATACGTTATGGAGGTTATGAGTCTATTCTGCTATTGCACCCTCTGGATGTGTAAGAGGCGTACAGTCACATTGCATTACGTTATCACAGTTTAAAATGACATGTTCAATCATATGGATGGCATTATGTGAGCTTCAGCTAAAAAGAAGACTCAATGAAAGGAAGACTTGATGTTCGCCATAAAGTTAGCATGACAGACGCTGTCCAGATATTATGCTGAAGTGACTCCAATGATGGGTATTCTTCTCTTTTCTGCACATATTCTCTATTCTTTCTGGACGTTGATATCGTATATGAAGTGGGATCAGGGAATGGATATTCATCCAGAGGATGAGACATTTTATACTACCCAATACCAAGACGTCTTTCTGAAGGATGTGGAGAATTAATACTGTGTGATACCTTGAAGTGTGCAAGACAATAAACTCGAAGACATCCCGAGCAGCAATCTCATCCCCTCTGCAACAGCTTCAGGATCTGGTCAATCATCCTTCAATCCATATATTCTGGACAGTGATGATGAATAATGTATAACACCAAAGAATTTGGGTCAAATGACACCCAGACGAAGTGATTGCTCAATACGTTTATTCACTGCCAGCATGGTGTGGTTGAATTTAGCGCCTGAAGCACAGAAGAACTCGGGTAAAATTAATCGAAATGTCAACGATTTCCCCTCGTACCCAATGATGATTCACATTACATTTTGGATACTAGACATAACCGCCTGGTGGTGTCAACAAGACGAAATGCACTCAAAGTACGCTGATCACTCCAATGTGGCCTGCGACATATTCTGTATCATACCACCTGGTGTTACAGTGGAGGACAGTTTCTTCCTTGCGCAAGATGTGATAGGCTGGAGGCAGTCAGAAACCACAGGCGAGACCCTTTAGGAAAAAGTTGTTGTAGGGTAGTTTGCTCAACCCAGTAACGGTATTTTGGCAGGCAATGACCTAGCAATGGATACATCACACACAGAAAATGACTTGGAAATGAAGCAAGAGGTGAAGGAAAGAAAATTGCACAGAATGGCCAAGGTCGAAGACTTTTTGGAGATGTGGCAGGGCACCCAAATCCTACGTGCTACAGAGAAGCAATTTCATGCACACAACAAGATGATGACACCAGTAGGATACATTATGGACCGGGAAAAGATTGTCAAAGCGTCATGGTCGCTCCTTCAACATGATGGCGTGGCTGCATTCACATTGTCAGATCGATCACCTTTGCCACCAGCTTTGTCTGCAACTGAACATCCCTTGAGGATGAACTTAAATATTAACTGTCTGCAGAATCAGATGAATCAACTGTCATTCAGTCGAACGTGATAAGGATAGCGCACCGGCCAACATTTCGGATACTGAAGAATGGCTTACGTGGAATGGCAACTTGGATAATGCATATTACAGTGATGATGATTGGGCAGCAGATGGTCGATCTGATATCGAGCATAACCATGGAATCGAGGTTCCGGAATGCCCTGAGTACTGGCTGGAGGGGGCCGTATGAAATGTTCCCGGATGGTTTCGGCCAACAAAGAAGTCAAAGAGACAGGCTGAAATGGTATTGGTGATGGTCAATGCAAAGGAAATGGGATAGAATAAGAGAGTGAAGAAAATGTACAACAGAATGCATCAATGTTTCACCAGCTTCTTTATGTAGCTTGACGAAGAGTTTCAGTTAGAGATATATCATGGGCGAATGGTGAATAGTAGCTTGTGCATATTGGTTCATACACAGATGTGTAGCAGACGCAATGAATCTTTTGGCAAGATATATCAATGTTAGTTGTATGGGAGCAAACAGTGCAATCATATTACTGTGCTCGGCTTTGCTACAGGTCCGAGTCTTATTCTGTCACAAAGACAAGTAATAAATTCAAATCATGATGAAAACAATTATCAATGGCAGCAGATATTAAATAGATAAAACTTGAAAATGAGCATCAATGGAGTGTCAACTATTTGTACTCTTGTAAGTATGGTAATTCAATAGTGATTAAGTCGCTGTTGTGCATAATCAACGTATTGGCAGCTTTTATAAGGGAAAAGGATAGCAACACGGTCACCACCCCATTCTGAGAATAAGCGTCAATCGATCGTCAACGTTTTTTAGCTTTGCATCTTTGGTAATTCATATTCTGATTAGTTGGAGACATCCATGCATGAGCTATTTGCAGCCATTATGGGCAAAAATACCAGTGTCATGCATCTTGCCTCATCTGGAAAATGACCGTCAACAGAGATTGAACATTTCTTGGCCTGGCATATTTGAAAATCAAGGTATCGCGCGGATCTTCGTGCACATAACAGAGTTGTTGATTGCCTTGACAGGCAAATATACAATATAACAAATGTGAAACATGGATTCCAAATTAATTGATATTGTGAACTACAGAACATCCAAAACCATTTTATTGGTTGTTGAAAACGCGATTTTTATAAGATACAATCAACAAACTGCATCAACAAGAGCCTTATATGAATTGATCAATGGAGCCACTGGGCGACCCCCTGACAACCCGCCAAATTCCGACAGGTTGGGAGAATACCATTGAACCGTACCAGAGTTGATAGTTGGGGTTATTTGACCACACACAACGCCAATTTGGCAGCTGCTTGGTTTGGACATGGACCCCAAACTAAACTGACAGTCCAGAGACCTTGTTTATAAAAGCTGTACATGTTGTTAACTCTAGAAAATGGCATGGAGAGACAGAGAGCAATGTTCTAACTTCATGTTGTTAGGTGATGGTAGAGTTGAGGATGAGACAGAGAGTGATGAGAGGAGATGGGGGACATCATCATGAGAAAGTGGGACTTAGGAGAATATTGTGTGCAAGTTACATTACGATCCCCAATTCAGCAGGTATTAGTTCCGCTCCGGCCTGTAATCACACTGATATGAGGTCTCCCCTACTCGATTAGACATCTCATACTGCTGATTCATCTTATTTGCTCGTATCCTTTATATTGTTCTCATCTTCATCCCCTATCTCTCGCTTGCTCGTCCACAATGCTACCATCATTGCAGAATCCAGGGTTAAGTAATGCCTCTTGATCTGTCCATGGTATAAACATGAGTTGACATTGATTATAATATCCATGAAGTACCACATACCTTAAGCACAAGCACACTCCAAGCGCAGCATTCACCACATACAGCATCCACCAATGATTGATTGTCTTCTCTTCATTTGCATCATTACAAGTTGACCCCTGGATGTAGATTCAGCTTTCCACGTGCCTCCCAACACGATTGACCGCCATCAGCCCACTCTCCATGGGAGCTCAAATGTAAAGTCACCTTCTCACATGCTTACTATTCAAAGTTAAGTTACGCATGAATATACTCTCAGCACCCAGAGCGCCATCCATCGACACCCTCTAAGTACTGGTCCACACTTGCTCCATAATGGCCTCCAAGTTCACATGATCACAGCCTCAAAGTGCATCTCCAAACTCGATTGATCATGGCCTGCAAGTACATCTCGGATCTCTCTTGATCATAGCCTACAAGTGCATCTCCAAACTTACTCGATCACGGCCTCCAAGTGTATTTCTAAACTCACACAATTACCACCTGCAAACTCAGTCAATCATGGCCTCCAAGTTCGCACAATCATGGCCTCCCAGTGGATGTCCAAACTAACTTGATCACCATCTCGGAGTGCATCTCTAAGTTCACTCATTTACAACCTCGAAGTGAATCTCCAAATATGCTCAATTACCACCTCCACGTCAATCACCAAAGTCTCAATCACGGCCTTGGTGTATATCTCAGTGTTTACTTGATTGGTATTTTTAGCTGCACCTCAAATTACTCTCAAGTACCATCTGTAGCCACTCTAGATATACCGTGTGTGAATTGGTTGCCATACTGATACATAGATGAAAATTCACAAATAGTCGTCGAACGATACATAGTAGCTATAATTTCCAGGTGCACCAGCAGAATTCCCATAGAAGACATTTTTCCCAGACTGCTCTACTGTGATTCGAGGTGCTTCCAGATTTGTCTGCGGTGCTCCAAGATGCTCCCAGACTTGTTGTCGACGCTCTGAGGTATGTTACAAGAACTCCCAGATGCTCCCAGGTGCACCCAAAGATCTCTCCAGCACTCTGAGGTGTTCCCAAACCCCATACAATCACTCCCCTGGTACTCCTGTACCAGTCATCAGATATCCCAGTTACTCTGACGGCCGGCAGGAATGCCCTCATAGGGTCTGATACTCTCCTGAAATTGACGCATTCAAGTATACACTCCACATTCTTTCAGACACTCCTGGATGCTTTGAGTCACTAAAGTACATTGTGCTGCTGTGGACACCATGATCCAGCGAGTTTGGAAATGCATTTGGAGGAGAGCTTGTAGGAGGTCAATGATGACGGGGTAGATCGTGTGTAATGTGCGCCAGGAGCTGAGACTCTATTCATTGGTTAGCTTCGGGATCTCAGAATATGGAAACAAGAGTACATCAACATCCACTGAGTGATAAGGAACTGGCTATGTATGGGTGGCAGTCAAACTTTGGATGATGCAAGTACTTACTTTATGCTGTAGTCAGTGTTAACTCTTGATTATGGCATGGAAATATATAGAGCGATAACTTAACTTTATCTCTTTTGGTGATGATAGAGTTGAGTAGAAGAAATTGATGCATGAAACAAGATGGGGGATATTATCAACAGAAACTAGGACTTTAGAAAATGTCATATGTGAATCATTTTGCGATTCATGAGATGGCAGGTAGAAGACATGTTCTGGAGTCTAATAACCCCTATCAGGGGTCATTTAAACCCAGTCAGGCAACTCAGACTCGGGATTTCTCATATCTGTGTGTATGCTTCATGTGGCTCTAATCTTCCACCTCCATCTGTCACCTTCTGGTCCACAACTCCACCACTATCCCACAGAACACAATGTCGGTTTCTCCCTCTCTCTCTTTCCATACCATGGCCATGAGTTAATACCAAGTATGGCACATACTGAGCAAAGTTTAACTCAAGTAAGACACACTCATAGGATGGTCTGTTGTCCCTTCATTCCCATGATTATGAGTTGACCCGTGAATGTAGTTTCAACTTCTGGTGTACCTCTCTACAGATTATGTCACACTAGCAAGCCCTCCATAAGTGCTTCAAAGATATGGTAACCTTGTCACATTCCCACTTTGTAGAGTTAACTAACCATTGAACAGTATCTCAGCACCTGGCATGCCTCCTCTCAACCTCCACCCATCGACCACCTGCACATCAACCACCTTGAATTATGTCTCCAAACTCACTCGAACAGATCCTGCAAGTGCATCTCCAAACTTGCTTTGTTGCAGCATAGGAGCGTATCTCTAATTTTATTCAATTATGGCCTCCAATTGATCTCCAAATCCACTCCATCATGGCCTACCGGTGCATATCCAACCTCGATCAATCACGGCATCTGAGTGCATCTCTGAGTTCACTTCATTCCGGCCTTCCAGTGCATCTCCAAAGTCGCTCGATATCTACCTCAGAGTGGATTTCTGTGCCCACAGGATGCCAATCTTCAGGTGCACCTTGCATTGCTCTGAAGCACAACCTGCAGCCTGTCTGAATATAAGATGTGTAGATGGGTAGCATTTTCAATATATGGATACATAGATAAGAATACTAACCAAATACACATGTTTTAAAAATAGTTGCACGATAAGTAGTAGCTATGATTTCCACGTGCACCAGCTGTGTTCCCAAAGAAGACGATTTATTCCCTGACTCTTTTTCAGTAATTGAAACTGATCCCAGCATTCAGGTTGGTGCTCGCAGACTTGTTGCCTGTACTCCTGGGTACTCCCATAGTAGTGGTTGGCGCTCCCTGGCGTGATGTCGGTGATCCTAGGTGCTTCGAGCCATGGGGTTGGCCCTTCCAAATGCTCCAAAGTGCAACTGACAGTCCCTTCATCCGTCCAGTATACTCCGGAATTTGACCCCCCTGGGATTCTAATCCGACAACTCTCAGTTACTACCATAGTCTCCCGCTGACCAAAATACATTTTGCTGATAAACATTGACCATTCAATCGTGTGTTGGCTTTGTTGTTGGGCGACAGGTTGGATTTCAAAAAAAATAGACCACATGGAGGCAAGCTATGTCTTTTATGTTAAGTTTGATACAGGTGATCGACTTGAACAAAACAAACCCTGCATTTTTACCATCACTACATCAGGACAAGTAATGCTAGTAACTGTACAACATGACTTGATGGTTTGTGTCAGTTTCATGTAATATTCTGGCAATTACTTGAGACAATCATCAGCAGATAGTCTTTCAGTCGGACAATGTCCTTATAATTATCAGTTGGACATGACATTTCTGCTGTTGTGCAACACAATTAACCAATGTAAACAAACAGATATCATCCGACCGACTTGATGCAGATTGTTGGGCAGTATAAACCTCCGGCAACTGGCAGGTATACACAGTAGAATACCTCTTGAGTAGAGAATGCAAGTTGTATCTGCGAACTGTATTTTGATCTCTGGGATCATCTGGGAGCATCTGAGACTTGTTGGACAACAATCCCACAGTGGTTCAATTCCAGAGTGTACTAGACTGATGCACAGGCCTTTAGGTAGACCTGGGTGGGTCTGGGAGTGCCAGCAACAAGTCTGGGAGTGCCGACACGAAGCCTGGAAGCAGGTGGAAGCACCAACCACAAGCATGGGAGCGCCTTGCATTATAGTGGAGCACACTGGGAAGAATATCTTGTGGAATGCTGCTGGTGAACCTGGAAACCATAGCTTCTACCTATGGTTCAATGATATTTAAAACTTATGTATTCAGTGAGTATTCTGATCTATGTATCGATGTATCGATGTATCTATGTATCTATATATCTATATATGTACCCGTCAGTACATGGCATATCTAGTCTGGCAGCAGCAGGTGCTTCAGAGCACTTCGAAGTGTCCCTGACGATGACAATTGAGTAAACTCAGAGATGCACCTGGAGGGCATGATCGACCAAGTTTGGAGTTATACTTGGAGGCCATAATCGTGCGAGCTTGGAGTCTGCAATTGGGCGAGTTTGGATATCAGCAAAATGTATTTTGGTAACTGGAGGCCTACAGGGGCGTCTGAGAGGATGTGGAGAGTCAACTTGGATGCGTCAATTTCAGGAGAGTATCATTAGCAAAATGTATATCAGTCTAGAAGGTACATAAACACCTTGCTGATACCCTGGTAGCCCTCACCAGTGCTTCTACATGGTTCCAGACGCTACCAGGCCCCCCTGGAGCATTCAAATATGCTCTGAGACTCTGCAACTGCATTTACAGGATGCTACATGATTGACCATTACAATAGTCAAATTTTGGAGCTGCAGAGACCTGTGCAAAGGTCTACAAGAGACTTCCAGAGCAGCTGAGACCTCTGCGCAAGCTGTATGGGAGCCTTGGTGCCATATACTGACACCAGAGGTTATTAGGATTTCACAACTACAACGCATTTTGTTTATTTTATTTGCCTTTGTTACAGCCACAAGACTCACTACATCATAATATAGCATGGATTGTCTATGTCACTGTAAATATATAGGTACGGGGATATGGAGATGGACTCAGCACCAGGGAGTCCGCACTTGGAAGACTCCGGGGTAGATAGACATCTTCACATTATATGAAATACACCATCTATATTTACCAGGTCATGGTCTTACGCACTCTTCCCAAGGGTTCATTCATCCACATACTTTGTGTGGTTCCTTGGGAACTGTTAGCGAGCTTTCATTAATCCCCACTGTTTGTGTGGTTCCTGACACATTCTGGCCAAGCGTTTATAGATACATAAAAATTTTTGTTGTTCATTATGACCGGATATCTCTGCTTATCCTCTCACCCTCCTCCTAAGCTCTTCAAGCGAGAGACACTGGTTCTCAAGGATTCACTTTAAATACCATGTGAGGTGCGGCAGAATGGTACTGATGGGCTGTCCGCCTTCTAGCTCCAGCATTTCATCACATTGTGATCGAATGAACCAAGAGATACACTCCGAGACCGTGATTGAACAACATTGCAGATACACTTGGAGGTCATGATCCAGCAAGTTCGGTAATACTCTTTGAGGCTGTGATTACGGGAGTTTTGAGATGCACTTGAAGGCCGCAATTCTGCGAACTTGGAGGCTGTAATGCACTGAGTTTGAAGATACATCTGGAGGCCATAATCGAGTGGGATTGGGGATTCACTTGCAGGTTGTGATTGAACAGGTTTAGAGATGCACTTGTAGGCTATGATCGAGCGAGTTTAGAGATGCACTTGGAGGCCATGATCAAGCAATATTGGAGGAGTACCTGAAGGCGGCCAAACTCCAGGTGGTAGCCTGGAGGGAGGCGCGACAAGAGCTGTGACTTAATTGATTAGTTAAATAGTAATTGTGGGAATGTAGTGGCTTGAGTACAACGTCGTCGGCTGAGAAAGGAGAGACTGGCTGGGAGCTGAAGACAGTTGATGTTGCGATGATACAGTATGCAGGAAATAGAGTACTCAAAGAATGATATTATTGCTGTATGCTGCACATGGTATATACCGTACTTGATGTTAACTCTTGATCATGGCATGGAGTGATAGACGGGGCTGAGTTGACTTCTTGGTCTTAGGTGATGTTATAATTGAGCACGAGAATGACAGAAACCAGAGGAGATGGGACATATCATAACAAGAGACTGGGACATAAAAGAATGTCATGTGCAAGTCAATTTACTATCGCAGGAATGGCAGTTACGTTTCCTGATCTGGGGTGTAATCAGATCAATATGTGGTCTTCCAAACCCAATCAGGAAGGTTGTACCCCTGGTTTCCCATATCTGCACATATCCTCCACATTGTTCTCATCTTCATCCCACTTCCATTTCTTTCTCGTCCACAACTTTACCATTATCGCAGAACACATAGTCAAGTCATCCGTCTCTATCTCTCCAAGCCATGATTATGAGCTGACACAGAGTACAGCATAAACTGAGCACAGTATATACCTAGAACAGCATACACAGAGTACAGAATACACCTAGCACAGCATGCACCAAGTAGAGCATACACCTAGTACAGCATACACCAAGTACGGCATACATTGAGTACAGCACACACTGAGTACAGCATACACCCAAGATTGTTTGTCTTTATCAACAAAATGTAAAATGGTTTGGAAGTCACAACATGTTACACCTTTGGGGTATTCATTGTTCCGGGATCACTAGATATCACTCGAAGATGATGTCAGCTGGCAAAGGTTTACGGTTCATCAATTATAAGACAGCACTATCACCACACCAATGACCTTCAGGCACATGTCCCTCGACTATATCATCACCACCCACCTTCGAGTTTTGTCATAGCAGTTGTGGTGTGTTGATATTATGCAAATACCCATCGATATATTCTTTATGGATGAAGATAATGAATGACACCAGCCATCATCACCTCTCTAAGAAGTATCTTGCACTTGGCATTACTTATGGCCGGGAGGATAAGGATTCTTGTGCATGATACAGTGAAGGGATGTTGGATGGTGTAATGAGGAAGATGGTCTGGAAGACAACAGTCCAATGAATAGTAATCAGTGTGGAGATAAATATCAGAAAGATACTGTTGGTCCAGAAGAACTGAAGGATTGAAAGTATTCCATTCGTTTGGAGGAAGTTCAGGCCGACTGGTTATCACAGCAAGGGAATTGAGGGGGCGAAGAGATGGTTGTAATGTATCTAGGGAAAAGCGTAGTTAGAATGAACAGTTAAAGCATAGAGGAAAGATTTATAAAGACCTGCATTCTCCTGAGGTAGCGAGGGCGACCGTCTCATGATGGATAACCAGCCTTAACAATTCATTCAGATTGGACAGCTATTCTATATATGTTCTATTCTAATTGCTATCTGACCCTAAGTGATGCTTCGAAGTGAACCATCTATTATTCCATGAATCAGTCCAAATATCAAGTCCGATAGCAAGGCAAGGGAAGGTCATACTTAGAAGGGATACTTCTCGTTGAGTGTATCTTGGAATCGATCCTCCCGCATTACACCACTGAACAACTCAGCAACTCTGAACAACCATCCTGACCCTTCCAGATGCTCCCAAATGCTCCCATATAGACTGAGTGCAAAGTGATGAGCTTCCATGTGCTCCAGGACTGCTTCACCAGTGCTCTGCAATGATATGGAAGTGGTGGAACTGAATACAAGAAGATCCTGAAGAATGTATAGTTGTCTTTGAAATGCTACACAATCAAACTATTACGATGTGCATATATTGGAGCCTTTGGGAATATTGGCCGTGTCTCCAAGACAATTCAACTACATCTGGACCCTGGAGCCGTACTCTCTGAGGGTGATAATTATAATGCTTATATCAAGTTGTTCAATAAAGTTCAGTAACAAATTTCATTCTACACACCTTGATTCAGCCATTGTAACTTAATGTACAGGCCAGAATGTATCGAAATCCACATTTTTATTTACGATCCATATGCTATCGATCCTATTTGGTGCGGCATTCCCTGGCAAGAAATGTGCCAGTCCAACAATTGCTCTGACAGGTACTATATGCATCATCTCACTCTGTTTGACAACTTGGATGAACACGTCAATACAATCAGACCAACCATGCGGACCTTTGAACTTTATTGGAATCACCACTGCATATTCTCGAACTTGAAGATGTAATATCCATTGTTGAGTCATCTTGCACCATTTTGAAAAGGCCGATAATGTTTTTCGTGCAGGCAGGAAATCCAGAAATTGGAGGATCTGGCTCGGCGGAGTCCACCGAAAGTACAATACAGGAAATCATTGAACTCGGCCTTGGACGGTGTTATCAAGGTTACTTTCCATATATTCAGACTCAGATGTTATGCGATTCAGGTATAATCCCTTGGTTCGTATCATTATATTGTACTTTGCAATCAATTCCCAGACGCTCAACCGATGTAGGGCAGTGAAATGGTTGACGGTAGTATCACAGCCCATTCTAAAGGTTGATATATACTGTCAAGGAGTACATTCTAATCATATGCGAGCACCAGTCCACAAAGTTCGAGTCACCAGTGTTGTTCAGTTTGTACATGGAAAAGCTGTCCAAAGTTATGAATACCAACATCTTTTGATGCCTCTCCGAGTGAGGCTAAGTTGATACTTCTGCACACTCCATGCACATGAATTTCTCGCAAATGATATACCTGTGGTGACATGTGGCGGAACAATTGCTCATTCTGGCAATGCTGGAGGCATAAACGATGGGCTCTGCCAGTATTTCGCCTTTTGTCAGAAGCGGTTAGTAAGTTGAAAGCATTTGCGGAGACAATATTGTTCCAGCCCTGCCGGGCAAGACTCATCAATGTCTCCTCCATATTGTCAAGACCTGTACACCGGTCACTGTGCTTGAGCCTTTGTTTAATGTAATTGACTCTATTGGTAGATCGATATACCTCTTTGATATTGCCAATATGAAGCTTTTCAGAAATCTCAGTGGTGAAATTGTCACCGGAACTCTTTGGCCACATTGACTCTCATATATGGCTCACAAGATGGATCTTTATATATCCGGAATGTATTAGGCACTATTCGATGGTTTTCCGGATCCCCTGAGCACCAATTGCCTGCCAACAACCTGCACACTTGACCAAGTGGGTGGGGAATTCGTTTGCAAACCACATCTGGTTCTTCCAAGTAATATCATCAATCTCTCCCTGCAGGTGATTCTCAACACAGTCTGTATCAGTGAGAATCCGGGTGGTGGCTTCAATCTCAGCATCGGATACATCAGCAAAATATATTTTGGTCACCGGAAGCCTCCAGGAGTGTCTGAGAAGATGTGGAGTGTAAACTTGAATGCATCAATTTCAGGAGAGTATCAGACCATAGGAAGGCATTCCTGCTGGCGTTCAGAGTATCTGGAAGCGCCGACGACAAGCCTGGGAGCACCTGGGAACGCCTGGGAGCGCCTGCGACAAATCTGAGAGCGCCAGCGACAGGTCTGAGAGCACCTCGAATGACAGTAGAGCAGTCTGGGAACAACAACATCATTGGGAACACGGCTGGTGCGCCTGGAAATCATAGCTACTACTTATTGTTCAACGATCTTTATAACTCATGCATTCAGTTTGTATTCTCATCTTTGAATCTATGTATCTATATAGCTATGCATCTTCATACGGTATATCTGGACTGGCGGCAGGCGGTGCTTGAGAGCAATTAAAGGTGCGTCTGAAATTAATGATCGAGTGAACTCAGAGATACACTCTGAGACCGTGATCGAGCGAGTTTGGAGATACACTGGAGGCTGTGATCGTGCTAGTATGGAGATGCACTTGGGGGCCGTGATCATGCGAACTTGCAGGCTGGAATCAGGTGCGTTAAGAGTTATACTTGAAGGCTGTGATTGAGCGAGTATGAAGATGTACTTGGAGGTCGTGATAGAGCGAGTCTGGAGATGCACTTGGAGGTTGTTATCAAGCGAGTGTGTAGATACACTTGGATGCCATGATCGTGGGAACTTGGAGGCTGTAATCGAGCGAGTTTAGAAATACTCTTGGAGGCGGTAACCGAGCAAGTTTGGAGGCCGTAATCGAGCAAGTTTGGACATGTACTGGGAGGCAGTCGATGGATGGCGTGCCGGGTGCTGAGACTCTATTGATCAATTATAACACCCAACTTTGGGAATGTGACAAGGTGACTTTACCTTTGAGCTGTCCGGGTGAGCTGGCTGATGGCGGTCGATCGTGTGGGGAGGCACGCCGAAAGCGGAAGCTACATGCAGGAGTCGACTCGTAATCATGACAATGAAGGGAAGACAAACAATCTTGGGTGTAAGCTGCACACGGTGTCAACTCGTGATCATGACATGGAGAGATAGAGAGGGATGACTTAACTTTGTGTTCCGTGATGATAGTAGAGTTGTGGACGAGAAAGAGAAAGATGGGGGATGAGGATGAGAACAATGTAATTACAAGCGGAGTTGAGAAATCAGGGGTACGACTTGCCTGATTTGGTTGGGAAGACCTCGTATTGGTGTTATTACACGCTGGATCTGGACTCGTACGTGCTGTATCGGGGATGGAAAATTCACTCTGACCAGGAATTCTCTTAAGTCCCAGTTTCTCATGATAATTTCCCCTGTACCCTCTCATCTTTCTCTTTCTTGTGCTCAATTCTACCATCTAAGAACACAAAGTTAAGCATCCCTCTCTATTTCTCCATGCCATTATCAAGAGTTATCACCAAGGACAGCATATATCAAGTACAGCATACACTGAGTACTGCATACACTGCGTACCGCATCATCTCATGATCGACTGTCTCCCGCTCCCAGCCAGTCTCTGATCTCTTGGCACACCATGTTGTACTCAATTCTCTACATTCGCTCAATTACAAGTTAACAAATGAATAGAGTCTCAGGTCCCTTTGCGCCTCCCTACCGAACTTCCGCCTCCCGATTGACCGCCTCCAAGTACTCCTGCAATCTCGCTTGATCATGGCCAACAAGTGCATCTCCAAACTCGCTTAATCACAGCCTCCAAGTGTATCTCCAAACTGGCATAATTACGGGCTCCAAGTTTGCACGATGAAGGCCACCAAGTGCATCTCTAATCTCGCTCCAGCACGGCCCCCGGGTGCATCTCCAAACTCGCTCAATCACAGCCTTCAAGTGTATCTCTAAGCTCGCACGATTACGGCCTCCAAGTATGCACAACCATGGCCGTCAAGTGCATCTCCAACCTCGCTCGATTATAGCCTCCAAGTGTATCTCCCAACTTCCTCAATTACGGCCTTGGAGTGCATCTCTAAATTCACTTGATCACGGTGTGGTGAAATGGTATAGCTAGTAGGCAGACAGCCCATCATCAACATTCCACCGCACCTCGCATGGTATCTGAAGGGAAGTCTCGACAAAGAGTGGTTGTAGCTGGAGGACCGTCGGAAGAAGGCGAGAGCATCTGACGGGATACCCAGGCATGATGAACCACACACATTGCGTGGATCCACCAAGCTCGGCAAGACTGCATGAGACCAAGAGCTGGGAACGATAGAGTGTTTATTTCGTATAATGAGATGTCTATCTACCGCAGGTCTCCCAGATATATACTGCCTGTTGTTAAGTCAGTCTCTGTTATCCCTGTATCTCTGTATGTGTATATATAGAGAGACTTAGATAATACGTGCCATATTATGATGTAGCGAATCTTCTGACTGTAACAAAGACCAATATGATCGAAGAAATGCCTTGTGGTTATGGAACCCTAAGAACCACTGGTGTGAGAATATGGCACCAAGTCTCCTGCAGACCTGTGCAGAGGTCCCAGCAGCCCAACATTTGACTATCCTAATAGTCAAATCTCGTAGCATCCTGAATGCACCTCCATCACTGCAGGTGCTTTCAGGAGCACGTGAGAATGCTGTTGCAGAGTCTGGAAGCACTTTTTCAAAGCTCCAGACGGGGCTGGAAGCATCTGGAAGTACTTAAAAGCACTGGCGAGGGCTATCGGAATTAGTGGGAGGTTTGTGTATGGCTTCCGGACCGAATTACATTTTGCTGATGCAGACGGACCTGAAATTGCCCATGGACGTCGGCAGTCATATGTACTGCCCTGTATGTCTGCTTCTTGGCTGCAGTCTTCATTTGAGCATGTTTTTGATAAGATGCTTCTGGGACAGATTGCCATAGTCCCGACTTCGTGCAATAGTTGTCACTCATGATGTTGGAAAAATTTATCACACAGCTTGTATTTAGCAAGTGTCACCTGATGAATTTCGTGCCCCAATCGCTCAATTGCCCTCTGCCAATCACCATCTGACCCTTTGGTTGCCACTTGATGGGCTCTATTCAGGCCCACCTGATATTGCATTTGTTTTGATGTTGTAAGCTTTGTAACCCCATACAGCTGAACCTCCATTGCAGCACAGATATTATGAATCTGTTTTTTTCTAACTGATACGATTCTCTTGCCAATACTTCATCCACTTTGGCTTTCGCAGATTTCAACATTTTCTGAACTGGAAAGGCACCCTTCTTGTTTGAAAATCGCTTCAGTGCATCATTTAGTGCTGTGAGGCATAGATCAGAGTGATTTTGTTGGCTGACAAGTAGAGAGAGCTCATACAATGCCCAGGCTGCTTCCATCACCATGTTATCAGATGCTGTTTCCACTGCAGTTTTTCCACCATCCTGGGAGCAGTCAGGAACTTGAAAGCAATTCACTGCCAGTGTTCTGATGGTGCCACAGATTTTGTTTCCCTGCCAGGAGCCGTATTTTGACGAATCGAATGGTTTAGAGAAGTGCTGGAGGCCTTGATGTCATGGTACTGATGTGAATAGATTGACACATTGATCCTTGACATTTCTAGCTTTCAGGTATTTGAGCAGTCAGTGCAATAAGTATTTAACTAAACCCAGGAGTAGCTGATGCAATTCAGCAGGCTACGAAAGGCGATAGACATTGCACAGAGGGTATGGCCAGAACTGGTTCTGGATTGGATGAATACCAAGAGTGTACAGAATGTCAATATTAGTTTGGTCGAAAAGCTCCAAGTAAACAAGCTGATCTCTTGGGTTATCAAGTGATTTAAAAGTTGAATGCCCAATTGGCGCACATGTTGGAATTTCACACATCGGGCATGAGCCGTATGAGACTTGAGCAACCATACCTTGTTCTGGATAATTCCTGACTCAGGCAGTCAAAGAGAGTGATATTTTTGCTGCAATCCATCGGTAGAATCCCATTTCATGCCAGCGCCAGTGAGGTCAAGACTCCGGAGTGGGGACAGCACTGTTCCAACTGCTGAATGCCATATCTTGTCAGGATTTATTGCACCTGACAGGGGACAGTGGATTATGTGAACAGGAATCCAGACACGTGTTGTACGTATGCGGTGGATATTGTTTCGAATATTACCAATCCCAATTTACAGAGGCCAGGCATGCTAGTTGCGCCACCAATTGGGGAAGTGGTTTTCGTCGGATGCATACATGTCTGGCACAATCGTTGCTTCATCTGCACGCTGATCTTGCGTATCGTACCACCAATTACCTGTGTTCATCTCCCGGTATATTTGGGGACTTACTGAGATTGCAAGATGCACCAGTTCAAAATCAAGGTGCACCTGAAGTGGGAGATATGCCAAAAGGCACTGTATACATTTGAAGATATCCCTGTAGTAGAATGTTCTGACGATGTTCAAAACATCATGAATCCAACTTGTCTTGCCAAGCCCGAAATTCAATCTAGAGAGGAGGTTTTGTAGAGCGTCTGCTGGTTTAAATGATTGATGTTGTAGTTGTCCAGTCCATTCGCCAGATATTGACCTATCCACGTTTCCATTTCCTGGCTAAATGATTGAGCCTGTTGAAAGTTGTGTGCTGACTGAAATGGATTCTATGGATTCCATTGTTCTGAGTACTTGCAATGCTTGTTGTACAATCCAGATACTTAGCCATATACTTTCCGTTTTGCATTTTCCACTCCAACTTCCTGCCGATGAACATACGTCTTTGTTGGATCAGGGGTACAAGTCAGATTAGGCTTCTCGGGGTCTATAGTTTCTTTGTCAGGCGTATCTTCTGGGTGTCCTGCAATAGGCACACTGTCTATGGGTGGATAAATCAGATGACTCAGCTCATCGATGGTCATTACGGTGCACCGACTGAAGTCGCACCAAGATGGCTCGGGTTCATCCCAGTCCACAGGTGATATAATCCCATCAGGTAATAACCCAGAATTCAGTGGTATTGGGTGATATTGTTGATAGTGAGCCTCTAGTCGGTTCTGGTCACATAATTTTCTTTTGCTGATAAAGCACTTGACATGTTTCACCCGAGTGTTGACAATATTTGAGAAATGGTTACTGGACACGTATTTGGATGAATCTCAATGATGCTTCAGTGGGTGATCTAGAGCCTCTGTGATACTGGTTTGAAAGCGAGCTAACTCAGGTTAGCGTAACACATTCACAGGCGCATTGCACCCCACCAAATGCGGGGGGGAGCCTTCTTTATCATCACTGCAATCACCACAATGGGACCTTATACTACGTCATTGCGGCAGTGTGAGTTACACCTGTGCTTGACCCTCTGAGTAGCTGATAATGAAGGTAGATCGTCATAATACAATGAATGGGAGAGTTGCTTAGCTAGCTGGATGTCCAGGCAATATACATCGAGAACTGATAGTGGTGGTAGAATGTTTGCTTTAGAAACCATCCTCGACAGAAGCTTGGATCATGAGGAGAACTAAGATGTATAGACAAGAAGCTCAAAAGAAAGCAATCACTGTTGCTGCTCGTCTCACAGCCATTCGATCGAATGAGGTTGCCATGTTATATACTCACAAGTTATGTGTAATATCCCTTGTTGTGCTGACAGTTTTACTGGATATAGTTCTTGTTGGGTTCCTGGAGATATCATAGCATATCCCTTCTATGACCTGTAAAGTCATGGAAGCGTACGAAGGTGAGCACCTATCCTATATCCTAGTATATGAATTCTACCATATAACAAAGGAAGGTGGGATCTGTGAAATTAAGATATCTTTTTCTCAAGGTCTGGGTTAGTTTCATGGATTAAAGGTGGAGTGAAACACCATAGTTTGTAACATCAAATTGGGATATAAGAAACCCTTCATTCCGCCGAAGGTCCCTGTTACCTGCAATGGACTCAACCATACTCCGATTTATTCTATATCTCTTCTTGCATCTATTGTAGTTTACCACTGTCTGTGTGTTACAGACCATGTTGACAAAAGAATCTCCACCAAAGACAGTGAATATGAGTCCACCTAGTGCCCTATTTGGCTTGTAAGAATGCAGTGACGACAATCCAGAATCACCAGATAATAGTCCACAACATGCCACTCGCTAAGAGAGTCAATTTGGGAAACTCATGAATCAATATCACCTGCCGCATGGGTACAGTTACCCTTCTTCACAGCCACCATTTCCAGTCACTCTGAAGTGTAATCAATAGTCTCTGTTCAACATGACACACAATTTGCAATCTACCAGCAGCGCAAGCCAAGGATAACTAAGTTATGGGCCACCGTGGCAAGGATATGACCTGCACCAAAGTGGTTATGGCAGATCACAAATGTTCCCCCCTATGAAGTATTCAGGACAAGAGCCGTCATCTCCAGATGCTCCGAGTGTGCCTCCATGACCACCGGGAAACCATCCAGTCAATTGGCCAACATCTTCCAGCTCGACTCCTCCACCTCAACCTCCTTCCAGGGCACCTGGAACACACCCCATTAGTCTCTCGACAAAACATTCCAGCTGCCAGCGGCACTGCAAAAAACAAATATCACAGGGATTGTGGACTTGCCCCCATTGCCGGAGATGTCAAACGACGAATAGAATGCAGCCAATGAGAGCAATGGTTTGTCGGACCTGGGTGGTGCAGAACGCAAAACTCCAATCAGAGTGAAGCATACTGAATTCTAATAGAAGCATTTTGCCAAATGGATGGGGCAGGCCAACTACTGCGTATTGAACAAGTGGAAGAAAGTATGGGTGGTAGGGTTTCTGGAGTAGAAGGATTGCTCTATTATCCGGAGGAAGAACTGTTTGAAACAGGATGGAGATGGACCCCTGCACTTGGACACATTGGTCACAGATTGGTTGGCAATATTTGAGAACTGGCTACTGTTGTTTAATTTCCATAATGCTGAATGGATTCGCCGGCACTTAGTAGATATGATTTTGAAGAAATGTGCAAGTCAAATTCGAGAGGCAAGAAAAAAGGGAATGAGAGGCAACAAGTGACCAGCGATGAATTTTGGAGAGCGCGTGGGCGAAAACGCGGGAGGCAACCTTGCTGAGTTACCAAATATAACTTTCAAAGTTATCATTTGCTGGGTGTCAGATGTTGAAGATCTTGTTGTAACCCCCAAACAACTCCTCGTCTCGTATACAGATGAGAGGCACAGGGAGGCGTTGGTTGATTTCATCAACAAAAACGGCAACCTGAATGAGCCATACATTCTCACCCCAATGTTCAAGTGCACCTTGGAGCAGGACAAATTAGAAGAAGAGTAAATGGGATTACATACAAACGGGTGGTGTTAGCAACGGGTCCGGGAAACCCACCAGCAGTCCAGGTTCGGACCGCTGAATCAGTTAAGTTCAGTTCCAGCCCCATCTGAAAACCCGACCCGCTGAATCTTTGCAGGCCAAACCCGGACCCGCACCCGTCAACCCACGCGTTTTGCCGGGTTTGGCTAGACCCGTCAGTTCGAATCTCCGGTTCCGGTTTTCGGGCAATTCTATTTATGGTCGCATTTAGATATCGTATTGCTAATCGCAAAATGTTAACATTGATATATCGTTGTCCTTTTCTGATGTTTTGGCCGCCTTTATAATCAAAAACAAGTGAGAAACGCTCCCTGCCGCATCCTCAAAATGAGAGTCAACAGCGAGTCAATGATTTTTGGTCTTGCATCATGGGTAATCTGAGTGGCAATTGGATGCAGACGTTCATAAATGAGGTATAGGCTGCCTTTATAAGCAAAAAAGAAAGTGACATTCTTCCTGCCCCATTCTGAAAATGAGCGTCAATGGAGCATCAACAATTTTTGGTCTTGCATCTTGGGTAATCTAATTGGCGAATGATCGCAGACATCTATATACCGGGAATTGGCAGCCTTCATAGGCAGATCACAAGCAACGTTCCCGCAACAGCCTCCCAGACAACCACAATTAAGTTCATTTTCAAAGCTGCAACTCAGTAATACTGAGTCTTTTAGCCTATATAACTGGTCACAACTTTGTATGTAGCCATTAACGACCACATCGTGTATTGTTTAACAATAATGCAAGGCCAACAATCGTTGACGCTCCGTTGATACTCATTTTCATGATTGGGCAAGGAGCATGTTGCTTTCTTTTTGGCCTATAAAGGCGGCCAATACATTCAGTATGCATCAAAATGGCCAAGTCTCTGATTAATTACCTGACTTACAAGACCAATAATCATTGATGCTCTGTTGACGCTGAGTTTCACAATCTGGCAGGGAGCGTATCGATTGCTCTTTTGCCTATAAAGGCAGCCCATACGTCATTTATGAATCTCTATGACCAATCACCATGCAGAGTAACCATGATTTGAAGCCAAACATTGTTAATGCTCCGTTGACACTCATTTTGCAACAGGCATAGCATCAATCTGGAACCATTCACGTTGGCATAGTATAGCAATAATGGTCTTGTGGCAGCCATTCTGTGCTGTTCATGTACGTTCTCCTTTATTACTACATTGTTCTTTAATGATTCCAATGTATATACCCTTCAAAATATACTTTAAAGTGTCCGCTAATTGTAGATAATGATAATACTCAAAAATCCCGTTCACTTCAGTCAACTGTCGTCATTGCAGCCAGATTCACTCAAAAGGCTGACCCCGTCTTCAAAATGACTGTCAGCTGCATTACCATGCAGCTGATTGTATACTAACCTGAGGATGGACCATCATGAGTCAGCAAATTTGAAAAAAAATCTTTATCGTGCATGCGAGCCTTGGCAAAAATCGAGCGCTGGCCAGCGGAGTATGTATATACACATATGCGGGTGGCACACCATCTGTTTCGGAGCTCTCATCGTCATCAGATGGCACAGGTGGCGTTCTGGGCTGAGGTGGCGTCCGCCGTGGTGGAGGTGCACCTGTCCCTTTGTATAACCAGCGTGTCTGAGGATTTTTTGCGGTGCCACGTTGGCAAGAAAGGCAGCCGTCTCTTTGATTTTCGCGAACCATTGCCGGGTGTCTTTCGATCGCAGCCTTCACATTGTTCTGCCCGGGAAATTCACCACCCCCCTTCTTCCCTTCTCGGACTTCGGCGCGAGGTTTCTTGATTAGTTGTTGCATTTCCTCCATTGCAGCGCGTGAAAACCCTCCTTTGGCCATTTTGGCCATATTCAAGGCAAGTCACATGTCGGACTGTTCAAGCTGTACCTGACCTTCTTGTCTTCCCATAGTAGCCGACACGCCGAAAACCTCCAAGAAATTAGTTGCTGCTTCTAAACTGAGATCCAGGTATTACCTCAACCATATACAACTCTGTAACCTCCTCTAAGGTCTTCAGTGCCTGTTTTGTCCATTCCCAGGGACGTTTATCACGAAATTCATGTGCAAAAATCCCAGAACTGACAACATCATGATGTTAAGTTTCGCGGACTGTGTGGACAAATGCGTTGGTCGACCCGGGAGGTTTGCTGTTATGGAAAGCGATGAATTGGTCACATAGCTCTCTACATACCCCAGCTGTGCGTTATATTCTTAGTTTACTGTCGTCTACACAGATATGGATTGACAAACATCCGATCCCATGCTGCTTCTTAGTCTTCCTATTTCCGGTTTTACGTACTTTTTTTGAATGCGCATCCTGGGTCATGTGTTCGGTGGCAACAATTGCAGCATCGCGGTGGACTAACTGGTGTCTGCGTTGCTATTGCGTCTCGCCGAGTGATGCATTGCTTGAAGTGCCTGTCGTTCGGCTCGATTCGGCTCCAATCGCACCTGGGAGAAGTGTTTCTGGAGCGATGGCTTGCTGTTGTAGAAACGTGAGGAATATGATCACGAAAAGAAGTGCGAAAGGGTGAAGATTATATAGTGCGCTACCAGTCAAAATGGAATGAGTGACAGCCAACTTGCACGTTCAATTCAAGCTGAATCCTGCTGGGTATAGGTGTACTGTGTATAGCTGCAGGGGATTCCAACAGTCCCGCGATTTCAGTGAGTCGGTCTGATATTGTTTGTGTGTTTACAGGGATACATAGTGATGAACGACAGCTGATATCCCACGTTACATAGATATAAAAAGAACATTCTGCGATGGAAAGGACCTCTGGTGATGTTTGTCTGAAGACATTGCCGGGATCTCAAATGAATCACATGCTAACTATCAAGTCATAATGTACTGTTAGCATGACTATTCCCAATGAAGTGACGGTCAAAACGCTGATTTTGCTTTGTTCAAATTGATCAAACCTACCAACCTTGACATAAAAGACGCAGCTTGCCTCCATGTGGTCCATTTCTTGCAACATCCACCATCTCGCCCAACAACAAGGTCAACACATGATACAATGGTCAATGCTCCGAAAAATAACCTTTCACTACTTCCAGTCGGCAAATATGGCAAATCGACGAAGCATTCCACACAACTATGTCATTAGGCAAACACATGCAAGGATGCCTTGGAGGCAGAAAGAGTTCGAGCTTTGAGAGGATTGCGCAGCTTACGATCCAGAAAAAAGCTTGCTGCGGAGAAACGACGGGAAACGCACTTCTTAAGCAACCAAAAGAGAGAGAAATGGATTGAGGATTATGTGGAGCGAGAGACCGCAGTGGCAAGAAAGTGAGTTCAAGATGCAGAGACAGCGATGATGCAAGAGCAGGACCATATCCGAAATGTTGAAAAGGGACGATCGATGAACACAAAGCCTGAAATAACGTTTGAGGAGATGTTGGATGCTATCAGAGACAGTCTAAGCAATCTTGCATGTTCCGAAGATGAGGAGGATGGGGAAGACAAGGATGATGATGAAGACGATACCGGGCATGGCAAGCTTAGCAAGGATGATGAACCTGGCTGTGTGATGGGCACAATCTCCAAAACGGTACAGCACTGCATTGAGAGCTTTCGGCAGAAGCAGATGAGCCTTGACGAACTGAGACAACCAGGATGGGGGGACGCAGCCGACTACATCCGTCAGAGAGATATGAAGAATGGGACCACTGAATTGAACATTCCCGCTGTTGGAAAGCCCCAAACAGACTCGACTGCAGCCACACCATCACCGAAAACATTTGGAGAGCTTATGCAGGTTCTTGATATTGTCCCCGGACAATCACAAATGCCGCAAGTGACGTCTCGACAGGGAACTAGTCAAATGAGGCTTGGTTCAGAGAAACCTCAGGCAGACAATCACATAGTACTGCTGATGTCCGCCGCTATGCCCGATTCGTCACAGATTGAGATTGCGAAGCCAGTACAACCCATACGCTTTTATCCCTGCATATAGCGTCCCTAGCCGATTACCATATAGATATCCGATTCGGATGAAGACATGGTCATGGCTCCTACGTTGCCGGAAGTGTAGATAGCCAAATAGATACTGTTGACAACGTATCTTGTGTAAAAGCAATTTGTGAACCTGTTTTGTTATGTGTCAGCTGTTTCTGGATTTCAGTGACCAAATTGTGAGACAGGAATATTTGTCAGTATGTGTGCAAGGGTCGTACGGGCCATCCGAATATTGCAGACTCCAAATCTAGTTGATTGACGAACAACGATCTTTATATGGTGTTGCCTGTTACAGATATATGATAAAGCAACACCTAAATTTGAGAACAAATTTACTAACAAAGTTTAAGTCAGTGATGTCATACGACTAATATAAGGAGCAGTCGAAGTACATGCGAAACTCGGACAAGTGACAGCTGACAGGCCGCATCAATCCATGCAGCCAACTACATATCTCTTCGCTCAGACCTCCTGCACATGGTTGAGAAATTGAAAATTGCTTATGGTACGTCATGGAAATCGAGGAAAATAACCTGGATAAGAAATGGTGAGGACGTCAGGCTATAAATATCTAAAAGTAGTGCATGGAGTTTTATGCCATAAATTGCCGGCTGAAAGCATTGAAATGCTATGGAGCACCGTCATTAATCATGTACATGACGTGTATAGTGGTGGCTCAGAAACTGAGATGTCTGGAAGATCTTGGATTCAAATGATATTACATAGAAACTGTATACTGGCTGCCAATAGAGGCTGTATGCATTTTTTGTACAATTGTTGATCACCCAATGACTGTTAGTATGTCTCTAAGGTGAGCTCAAAGGTGAGCGTCAATGGAGCATTAACGATTAATAGTCATGTCTATTCAGCAATCACCCGGCTGCATAGTCGCATCCATCGAAAGAAGAAGTATTGACCAGCTTAGAAAGGAAAATGGCAAGCCATACGCACCTTGCCCTGTGATAGAAATGAGTGTCAATGGAGCATCAATGATTTCTGGTCTTACATCCTGGATAATAACTGGACTGTGCAAAGGTATTTAGCCATAATCATAATATTGGCGGCCTTTATGGGCAAAAATGCTACAGACGATATTGCTACTACCTCCTGAAAATGAGCGTCAACGGAGTGTCAACGATTTTTGGCATTGCACCATTGAAAATCCAGAGGGTTTCGCTGCAACCTTGACTCATAATGGAACTATTGCCCGCCTTTCTTGGGAAAACAGGATTGTGACAACATCGGGACTATGTCCTAAACATGATCATCAACAGAGTGTCAACGACTTTGGGCCTTGCATCATGGAAAATGCAAGGGCTGTGTGGCAATTTTAAACTATCATCGAACTATTGGCTGCCTTGCTACGCGAAAATGATTGCGACTACATCGGTACTATGTCCTGAAAATGATCGTCAACGAAGCGTCAACAACTTCTGGCCTTGCATCGTGGAAAATGCAAGGGTTGTGCGGCGACATTGACCCATAATCAATCGATGGGCCGGCTTTCTAAGTAAAAATGCTTAGCACATGATCGTAACCATATCTCAAAATGAGCTTCAACAGAGCGTCAACGGAGCCTCAACAATTTTTGGTCTTGCATCTTGGATAATATAATGGCAAAGGAACGCAGATAACCCAAAATGAACATATTGGCTGCCTTTAATGGCAAAAATGCTAGTGATGATATCGCGTCCAGCTCCTACAATTGAGCGCCCACACAACATCAACAGTTTCGGTGGATGCTCAGAATGCTACAAAGTAATGAACTCCATTATGCTATTCCGAAATCGATTTTTACGCGGTCAGTCTTCCCAATGTGTCCTTGTATACAACTTCACAAGTATGCATGCAATGTCTTACAGATTGATTGTTTTGCTTCTAGTTGTAGAGTCAATATTTAAGAACCCGCAGTCTGCTTTACTTTATCGTTACGTTTGGCAGTCTCTCGAGTCCAATCACCCAGCATCCTCATTCCCACTGCCATGGCAGATTCAAAATCGTTCAACACCTCATTGCTCGTGGTTATGATTTCTTACAAAAATGAACGAGTCTTCATTCGTGATTTGAGCAACCTTACAGTGCAAATAATTTTCGATGCTTGGTGGGCTGCAATGAATGAATGCTCCAAGCGGTCTATTGGTTGGAATGATTCTAGACATGCGCTGTCGGGGCAATTCTATTTAGACTACGGAATTGAAGCGACTGGCAGCCCTGGTACCATATGTACTGTTTGTCATCAAGTTCTTTGCCATCCATCAGAACATGGGACCAGCTCAATGGGGAAACACTTGCTGGCAAAAGCTCACATCGCAAAGTTAAATGAATTAACAGAGACAGAAGTTACTAAATTGCCTAGTTCCACGGTTGATGAAACAGCTTCAGCTATCTTGAAGAGGCAAGGAAGTCGAGGAATCACAATAGTAAGTTTGCAGAGGAAAATCAGACTTGACATCCAGTTTGATCGATATTGATTGAAATGACAGACAAAACGTTCCAAATTGGCAGATAAGGACTTTGAAACTTCCGAATTGGACCAAGACATGTGGAATCGATACCTCATGTTAGGATTTGTTTTAGTTCATATTCCATGGAATGCTATATCAAATCTCAAGCTACGGTCATCATATGAGGCGTTACGCAATGATGTAGTGCGGCCATACGCTACAACCCTGAGCAACATTTCCCTCGGTAACATGCACTGACAGTGGATGCACCTAAGAAGTAATTGCCGTTACGAAACAAACTTAGTTTGCCTTTGGACGGATCGACATCAAGGAACAAATTAGCCATAACGTCGGTCATTGCTTATGATATGTATCGAAATTGGGCATTGTGTGAAGTTCAACACACTTTCGATGAGGTTGATTGCCTGTTCTTTTCCTTTTTCGAAAGCTAATTCAGGATGATAGGTCAAGGGCCAACATACTGGAGCATGCCTAGCTGTACATTTGAAGGAAGTGCTGGATCGTTCTGAGCTGACCGAGGGCCGTTTGCTCGGTATTACAATGGATAATGCTTCCTCAAATTACTGGATGACACGCTGGCTGCAATCTACACTTGAGGCTTCTGGAATCGAGTGGCCTGCATTGAGGAACCACATACCGTGCATGCTGCACGTCATGCAGCTGGCTTTTGTTGCATTCATGAGCAGTCTCGGTGTAAAAGGCCGCACCCAGTCTTGGGAAGCCCTTGAGCGTAATCAGTGAATTGGATAGAATGAAAACATAGACATTGGAAAGAGTCAAAGACTTCGAAAAGAGGGCAATGCTAGAATCAATAAGGTGTTGGCCATGAGACCAGGTTTGGCAAGATAATGGAGAAAGTACATATTTCATGATATTTTGAAAGTCCTGAAACTGACCTTCATATAGCAGAGAATACTTGCTGTATTAATTACGCTGACACCTGGTCGTCGAAACGAGTTTATTGACAGTCAAAAAGCCAAAGTCCGCATTGCGGTACTTCCGATAATTGATGTAAAGACACTTTGGAACTCTACACTGGAGTTACTGGAGCGGGCCTGCTGATTATGGGAATTCACATGTGAGTGGCTTTAAAATCCAAAGTACACTGAATACTGGCAACTGTTAACAACTCAAGATGAATGGACAATTGTGAAGTACGTCATGGAAGTATAGAGGCTATTTCAATATTGGACCCTGTGGATGTCGAGGAGGCATACAGTCACATTGCATCACGTCATCACAGTGTACAATGACATGTTTGATCACATGGATGGCATGATGCGAGCTTTGGCTAAGAAGAAAACTGAACGTAAAGAAAACTTGTTTTTCGCGGTGAAGTTAGCTCGACAGAAGCTGTCCAAATACTACACTGAAGTGACTCCATCGACTGCCATGCTTCTGAGTTGTGCACATATCCTCGATCTTTTCCAGCAGTTGCAATCGTTTACAAAATGGGGCAAGGGAATGGATATCATTCCTGACGACAAGACATCCTATACTACCCAATACCAAGAGGCCTTTCTGAAGTATGTGGAGAATGAATACTGCGCCAAACATCGACGCGTGCCGGTCAATAAACTCCAAAGCTAACTGAGCAGCAATCCCATCTCCTCTGCAACGGCTTCAGGAACCTGTCAATCATCCTTTGATCCATATGATTTGTCCAGCGATGATGAGGAATCCTTAACGCCTAACATGGTGGCTGAGACGACACCCGGAAAATGCGATCGCGCTGAGAACTTATTCACCGCTGCCAGGCTCTATTTGAATTCGCCACCTGATGCACCATAGAACTGGGGTAAATCAATCCAAATCTCAATGATTACCACGCCGACCCAATGGAGTTTAGCAGTAAATTGTGGATACCGGACATAACAAACTGGTGGCGTCAACAGCAGACAACGCACTCAAAGTACGCCGATCTCTCCAATGTGGCGCGGAACATATTCTCTATTATACCAGATGGTGTTGGAGTGGAGGTCAGTTCTTCCCTTGGCCGAGATGTCATCGGCTGGAGGCAGTCGAAGACCTCAGGCGAGACCCTTTGCGAAAAAGTTGTTGTAACGCAGTTTGCTCGAGCCAATAACAGGATTTTGCCAGGCACTGGCCCAGAATTGGATGACACGAACACAGAAAACGACTCGGAAATAAAGAAAGAGGCGGAGGAGAGGAACCTGCACCTAATGGCCAAGGTTTACGACTTTTTGAAGATGTGGCAGGGCAGCCAAAACCTATGTGCTACCCAGAAGAAATCTCGTGCTCAAAACAAGCAGATTACTGCCGTAGAATACATTTTGAACACCGAAGAGATTGTCAAAGCATCCTGGTCACTCTTTCAACATGATGGTGCAGCTGCATTCAACTTGTCAGAAAGATCTCCTTTGCCACCACCTTTGTCTGCAAAGGGCCTCACTGGAGGACGGACTCAGATCTCGAATGTCTGCTGAATCTGAAGAATCAACCGTCATCCAGTCGAGGGTGACAAGGATAGCGCACCTGAAAGCATTTCGGACACTGATGATTGGCCTAACTGGAATGGGGACTTAGATAATCCAAATGACAGCAACGATGATTGCTTGGCAGATGTTCAATCTGACATGGAGCCAGACAATAGCATCGAGCATCCGGAATGCCCAGCGCAGCGGGATGTGAGCACCACACCAAATGTTCCCGGATTGATTCGGCCTACACAGAAGTCCAAGAGACATGCTGAAAAGATGTTGGTGACGGTCAATGCAATTGAAACGAGAAGGAACAAAGGAGTGAAGAATAAGTAGGACAAAATGCATCAATGTTTCACCAGCTTCTTTATGTATCTTGACTGAGTGTTTTAGTTAGAGTTATTTTATGGGCGAATAGTGAGCAGTAGCTTGTGAATATCGGTTGATAAACAGATGTATAGCGGGCACAATGAAGCTTTTGGCAAGACACATAAATTTTAGTCCTCTGCAAGCGAACAATGCAAGAATGTTACTGCGCTCGGCTTTGCCACAATGCCAAGTCTTCATCTGGCAGAAAGACTACCAATAAGTTCAAATCATGATTAAAACTACTGTCGATGGTAGCAGATGTTGAATGGACAATACAGTAAGATGAGAGTCAACAGAGCATCAACAATTTGTGGTTATGTAAGTACGGTAATTAAACAGTCCTTTGGTCGCTGTTTGGTATAACCGATGTATTCGCAGCTCCTATTGGCACAAGAGACAGCAACACAGTCATCGCCCCATTCTGAGAATGAGCGTCAAGAGAGCGTCAATGATTTTGAGCTTCGCATCTTGGATAATTTATGTTCCGATTGGTTGCAGACATCCATTTTTCAGACATTGGCAGCCTTTACTGGGAAAAACTACAGCGACATGCTCCCTTCCGCATCCTGAGAATGATCGTCGATGGGGGGTCACTGATGTTTAGCTTCGCATCTTGGCTGATTTATGTTTCGATTGGTTGCAGACATCTATTTATCAAATATTGGCAGCCCTTACTGGCAAAATCAACAGCGAAATGCTCCCTGCCGCCTCCTGAAAATGAGCGTCAATGGAGCGTCAACAGTTTTAGTTGTTGCATAGTTGGTAATCAAGTCATGGTGCTAATCTTCGCATTGACAATGGAATTATTGACCGCCATTATTGGCAAAAAATACAATATACCAAAGTTAAAACACCAATTCCAAATCAATCTATATCAGAAGCTGCAAAGCATACAAAAACATATTATTGGTTGCTGGAAACGCTATTTTGATATGATACTATTAACAAACTCCAAAAACAAGAGCCTTATTTGAATCTATAGATGAACCCGCTGACTAGTGTTAGCAACAGTTCCAGATCGTCACTTCGGGTCCAGATCTGGATCCAAACCGAATCTTTGCCAAATTGGCGGTCCGGGTCGTCAGTTAACCCAAACTGCCCACTTGGGTACGATTCCATGGTAAACTCTGAACCCGTCTGAAATGGGTGGGTTGTAAACTGGTCGCCCAGCGGGTCCATTTATAGATTCATATAAGGCTCTTGTATTTGCAGTGTATTAATAGTGTCTTCTCAGAATCACGTTTTCAGCAACCAATAATCTGCTTTTGCTTGTTGAGCAGTTTGCAATATCGATTAATTTGGTATCTGTGTTTCACCTTCGATAAATGGTATTTTGCCTAGCAAGGCGTTCAATAAGTCAGTTATGCACGCGAAAATCCGCGCGATGCCTTGATTACAAAATATGCAAGTCCTAAAACTGTTGACGCTCCGTTGACGCTCATTTTCAGGATGCCGCAGGGAGAATGTCGCTGTTGTTTTTGCCAGTAAAGGCTGCCAATATCTCATAATTGGATGTCTGCAACCAATCGGAAGATAACATACCCAAGATGCAAAGCCAATAATCCTTGATGCTCCGTTGACACTCATGCTAAGAATGGGGCGGTGACCGAGTTGCTATCTCTTTTGCCAATAAAAGATGCCAATACGTCCGTTATGCATAAAAACGACCAAGTTACTGGTGAATTACTGTACTTACAAGACCACAAATCGTTGATGCTCCATTGACGCTTATTGTAATGTATTGTCCATTCAACATCGGCTGCCGTCGATAATTGTTATCATCCTGATTTGACTTTATCGGTTGTCTTTCTACATGATTGAGACTCGGTGCTGTGGCAAAGCCGAGCGGCATAATAATCTTGCACTGTTCACTCTCACACGACTAAAAATGATGTATCATGCCAAAAGATTCATTGCGCGTGCTATACATCTATTTATGAACCGATATTCACACGCTACTTCATACCATTCACCCATCATACCTCTCTAACTGAAACTCTCGGTGAAGCTACATAAAGCCGGTGAACCATTGACGCATTCTGTCCTACATTTTCTTCCCTCCTTTATTTCTCCGCGTTTCTACTGCATTGACCGTCACCAACACCTTTTCAGCTTATCTCTTTGACTTCCTTGTGGGCCGAACCAAACCAGGCACATTTGGCGCGGCGCTCACATCCTGCTGCTCTGGGCATTCTGGATCCTCAGTGCCAGTGTTCGGCTCTATATCGGATTCATACTCTGGTGCGCAATCCTCTTCGCTGTCATTTGGATTTTCCAAGTCGCGATTCCATTTTAGCCAATCATTGGTGTCCGAAATGATTTCAGGTGCGCTATCCTCGACGCTGTCAATTGGATGACGGTTGATTCTCCGGATTCGGCGGACATTTAAGATTTGAGCCCATCCTCCAGGGAGGTTCTTTGCAGACAAAGCTGGTGGCAAAGGTGATCTTTCTGACAATTTAAATGCAGCCGCACCATCATGTTGAACGAGTGACCAGAATGCCTTGACAATCTGATCCGTGTCCGAAATGTATCGTACGGCGGTCATCTGCTGATTTTGAGCGCGAGATTCGTTCTGGGTAGCACGTAGGTTTCGGCTGCCCTGCCACATCTCAAAAATGTTGTGAACCTTGGCCATTCTGTGCAATTTCTTTTCCTCCGCCTCTTTCTTCATTTCCGAGTCATTTTCTGTGTTTGTAGTATCCACTTCTGGGTCAGTGCCTGCCAAAATCCAATTATTGGCTCGAGTGAACTGCCTGACAACGACTTTTTCGCAAAGGGTCCCGCCTGTGGTTTTTGACTGCCTCCAGCCAATAACATCTGGGCCAAGGGAAAAACTGGCCTCCACTCCGACACCATGTGGTATAATAGAGAATATGTCGCGCGCCACATTGGAGAGATCGGCGTACTTTGAGTGTGTTTCCTCCTGTTGGCGCCACCAATCGGTTCTGTCCGGTAACCAAAATGTACTGCTAGTCTCCATTGGGTCGGAGTGGTAATCATTGAGATTTGGATTAATTTGTCCCCCGTTCTTGGGTGCTTCAGGCGGCGAATTCAAATGGAGCCTGGCGGTGATCAATACGCGGGCTGCGCGACAGCTTCGTCCGGGTGTCGTCTCAGCCACATTGTTAGGCATTAAATATTCCTCATCATCGCTGCACAAATTAAATGGATTAAAGTATGATTAATAGGACCCTGAAGCTGTTGCAGAGGGAACGAGATTACTGCTCAGTACCGTTTCGAGTTTATTGACCGGCACACGTCGATGTTTGGTATAGTACTCATTCTCCACATACTTCAGAAAGGCCTCTTGGTATTGTGTAGTGTAGGTTGTCTCGTCCTCAGGATTAATATCCATTCCCTTGTCCCACTTCCTAAACAATCGCAACATCCGGAAAGGATCGAGTATATGGCCAGAAATCAGTAGCATGCCCGTCGTTGGAGTCACTTCAGTGTAGTATTTGGAAAGCTTCTGTCGAGCTAACTTCACAGCGACCAACAAGTCTTCCCTCCATGGAGTCTTCTTCCTGGCTAAAGCTCACATCATGCCATCCATGTGATTGAACATGTCATTGTACACTGTGATAACATGATGCAATGTGACAATATGCCTCATTGACATCCAACGGATCCAATATCGAAATGGCCTCAACAATTCCGTGATATACTTGAAAATCGTCCATTCATCCTGAGTTGTGAACAGTGGCCGGTATTCAGAGTATTTTTGGTTTTGAAGCCACTCGCATGTGAATTCCCGTAATCGGTAGGCGCAGTCGAGCAACTCCAGAGTAGAGTCCCAACCTGTCTTCACATCCATCATCGGAAGTACTGCAATACGGACTTTGGCTTTTTGACAGTCAATAAACTGGTTTCGGCGACCAGGTGTCAGTGCAATTAATACAGCAAGCATTCTCTGCGATATGAAGGTCAGTTTCAGGACTTTCAAAATCTCATGAAATACGTACTTTCTCAATTATCTTTGCTAAATCTGGTCTCTTGGCCGACACCTTGTTGATTGTAGCATTGCCCTCTTTTCGAAGTCTTTGACTCTTCCGAATGTCTATGCTTTCATTCTCTCCAAATTGCTGATTGCGCTCATGGCCTTCCGAAGACTTGGTATGGCCTTTTACACTGAGACTGCTCATGAATGCACCTAAAGCCAGCTGTATGACATGCGCCATGCAAGGGATGTGGTTCCTCAATGCCAGCCACTCGATTCAAGAGGCCTCAAGTGTTGATTGCAGCTCGCGTGTCATCGAGTAGTTTGACGAAGCATTGTCAGTGGTAATACCAAGCAAATGGCCGTCGGTAAGCTTAAAACGATCAAGCACGTCCTTCAAATGTACGGCTAGCCTTGCTTCAGTATGTTGGCCCTTGACCTATCATCATTGATTAGCTTTCGAAATGGGAACAGAACAGGCGATCAACCTCATCGAAAGCGAGTTGAACTTCACGCAATGCCCAATTTCCATCCACATAGTATACAATGACCGACGTGATGGCCAGTTTGTTCATTCAAGTCCATTCGTCCAATGCTAAAGTAACTTTATTTCGTAACGGCAATTGCTTCTTAATTGCATCCACAGTCAGTGCATATTGCCTCCAGCAGATGTTACTAAGGGTCATAGCAGAGGGTAGGACTAGAGCGTCACGTAAAGCCTCATATGACTGTCGTAGCTCAAGATGTGATATAGCATTCCATGGAATTTGTGCCGAAACAAATCCTAACATCAGGTAGCGATTCCACCTGTCTTGGTGAAATTCAGAGGTTTCAAAGTTCTTAGCCACCAGTTTGGAACATTTTGTCTGTCATTTCGATCAATATGAATTTAACTAGATATCAAATCTGATTTTCCTCTGCAAACTTACTATTGTGATTCCTCGACTTCCTTGCCTCTTCAGAATGGCCAAAGCTGTTTCATCCACCGTCGAACTAGTCAATTCAGTAACCTCTGACTCTGTTATTTCGTTTAAATTTGCGATGTCAGCTTTTGCCAGCAAGTGTTTCCCCATTGAGCTGGTCCCATGTTCTGATGGATGGCAAAGAACTTGATGACAAATGATACATATGATGCCAGGGCTGCCGGTCTCCTCAATGCCGCAGTGTAAATAGAATCGCCACGATGGCGCATGTCTAGAATTATTCCAAGCAGTAGGCTGCTTCGAGCCTTCATTCATTGAAGCCCACCAAGCATCAAAGATGATTTGCAATGTAAGGTCGCTCAAATCGGGAATGAAGACACCTTCATTTTTGGAAGAGATCATAACCTCGAGCAATCAGGTGTTGAAAGATTTTGTATCCGACATGGCGGTACAAATTAGGATGCTGGGTATTCTGACTCGAGATACTGTCGAAAATAACGATACACTAAAGCAGACTGCGGGTTCTTCAATATTGACTCTACAGCTACAAGGAAGATAATCAGATCCGCAAGACATTGCATGCCTAGTTGGGAAGTTCAATACAAGGACAGATTGCAACGACTGACCGCGTAAAACTCCATTTAGGAACGGCAGAATGAAGTTGATTGCTGTGTAGCGTTTGGAGCCTTGATGCACCGGGGGCGCTGAATTGTAGGAGGTGGACGCGATATCGTCACTTACATTTTTGCCAATAAAGGCTGCAGAAAGGTTCATTATGGTTTATCTTCGTTCCATTCCAGTTAGATTACCCAAAATGCCAGTGCACAAATCGTTGACGCTCAGTTGACGCTCATTTTGGACATGGTTACGATCATGTCGTAAGCATATTTGCCTCGAAAGGCGGCTAATAGTACGATTATAGATCATTGTGGTTGTATAGCCCCTTGAATTTCCAAGATGGACGGCCTAAAATTGTTGACGCTCCGTTATCCTCATTTTTAGGGTATAGTGACAATGTCGTCGAAAGCATGTTAGCCTAGAAAGACGGCCGATAGTTCGATTATGTGTTAATGTCGCCACACTGCCCTTGGATTTTCCAAGATGCATGGCCAAAAGTTGTTGACGCTCCATTGACACTCATTTTTAGGAAATAGTTGCGATGTTGTAACAATCGTTTTTGCCTGGAAAGGCAGATAATAATCAGATTCTGACTTAATGGTGCCGTACAGCCCCAGGATTTTCCATGATACAAGGCCAAAAGTCGTTGACGCTCCGTTGACGCTCATATTTAGGACATAGTTGCGATGTTGTAGGAACCGTTTTTACCTAGAAAGGCAGTCAATAATCAGATTAAGGCTTAATGTTGCCGCACAGCCCCTGGATTTTCAATGATACAAGGCCAATAGTCGTTGACGCTCCGTTGACGCTCAGTTTTAGGACATAGTTGCGATGTCATAGCAACCGTTTTTACCTAGAAAGGGAGCCCATAAGCTGATTATGGCTCAATGTCGCTGCACAGCCCTAGGATTTTCCATCATACAAGGCCAAAAGTCGTTGACGCTCCGTTGATGCTTATTTTTAGGACATAGTAGCGATGTTGTTGAAAGAGGTTTTGCCTAGAAAGGCGGCCGATAGCACAATTATGGGGTAACATTGCAGCACACCTCATGCATTTTCGAAGATGCAAGGGCACAACTGGTTGACGCTCTGTTGACGCTCATTTTCAGGACATAGTAGAAATGTTGCCACCACCATTGTTCCATCGAAAGGCAGCCGATAGTTCGATTATGATGTTCTGTAACCGCACAGCATACTGGATGTTTCATGACGCAATGCCAAAAATAGTTGACACTCCGTTGATGCTTATTTTTAGGATGTGGCAACAAGCTTGTCATTTACCTTTTTGGCAATAACACCGACCTATACATCCGCTTTGGAAGGATGTGACAATACAGCCTGTTGATTGCTGAATGTGTAAGACTCAAAATCATTCACACTCTGTTGACGCTCACATTAATCACATCGAAATATCCTTTGTACACTCAATCATTGTATGCAACGAATCATGTACTCATTATTGACCTCCAATATTGTGTTTGTATGTATTATCGTTTGCATCCAAGAGTTTTGTTAGCTCTCAATTTCTGATCAACTGCTATCTACGCTATCTGAGTGAGAAATGATGTCACCCTATCACATTCCCGCGCTTTCGGCTGGCAATTGACGGCCTGTAGATCATTTCACTAGTTTTTGGTAAACATAGCTCGACTTCCTCACCATTCCTTATCCAGCTCCTTCTCCTCGATTTCCATGACGTACCACAAGCAATTTCAAATTTCTCAACCATGTTCACCAGGTCTGTGCGGACAGTTATGCAGTTGGATACATGGATGAATTTAGCATAACAGTTGCCGTTCAGATCGATATGTCATGCGCACTGACTGCTCATTCTATGACACGTATGACATCACTCACTTGAATTTTGTTAGCACATTTCGTCAGTAATTTTGCTTTTGCTTTGTCACTTAACAGTACCTGGCAGAAAGAAACCATATGTTTTGGCCGTCTTAAAGTGCGATTTGGAATCTAGAACTTTCACATGATGCGTTCGACCCTTGCAGAAGCACAGACGAATTATCATTTCTCACAATTTGGTCACTGAAAGCAAGAAAAAGCTGACATGTAGTGTAATTGGTAAACAACTTGCTTTTCACAGTGACGGAACGTCAAAAATTACAGTTTGCATATCTAATCTTCCACAGATGCAGGAGCCGTCACCATCTCTTTGTCTGAATCCGATATCTATATGGTAATTAGCTGGAGGCTTTATGCAGGGGTAAATGCTTACTGGTTCAACAGAGCTTACTGGTTCAACTGGCTTCACTTTCAGCAACTTTGACAAATCGGGCTCCGCAGCTGGCCCACCGCAAGGTATGCACGATTTTGACTGTGGCTTCAACGAACCTAGCCTGATATGACTACTTCCTGGTCGGGAAGTCCCTTGCGGCCTTTGCGATATTCCGGGGACAATGTCAAGACTCTCCATAAGCTCTCCAAATGATGTCGCTGGAGGTGCCGGAGCGTCATCATTTGTTGGCAGCTGAACGACTGCCCGAACCCTCAATTCAAATGTGCCGTACTTCTTATCTCGTTCACAGAAGAAGTCGGCTGCATCCTCCCATCCCGGTTGTGTCAATTGGTCAAGCTTCATCTGCTTCTGCCGAAACCTCTCCATACGCTGCTGTACCGTTTTGGTGATTGTGCCCATCACCCGGCCGGGTTCATTATCTACGTTCAGCTTGCCCTGCTCATTCTCTTCATCATCCTCAACTTCCCTATTCTCCCCATCGTCAGAACTTGCAAGATCACTCAGACTGTCTCCAATAGCAACCAGCATCTCCTCAAACATCTTTTCGGGCTCTCTGGACGTCAATCGCGCGATTTCAGCATGGATCACATTGTGCTGCTCTTGCTGAACTGCTGCCTCTGCGTCTTCAACTCGCTTTCTTGCCCCAGCGGTCTCTCTCTCAACATAATCCTCAATCCATTTCTCTTTCTCTTCATTGCTTTAGAAGTGCGTTTCTCGTCGTTTCTCCGCCGCAAGCTTCATTTTGGATCTCAAGCTGCGCAATGCCACCAGTGCTCGGACTCTCTCTGCTTCCAAGCCGCTCATGCCTTCGTTCACATGATGACGTCGTTGGGTTGACTGCTTTGTTCATTTGGCGTATGTGCCCGCCGGAAGTGGCGAAAAGTTCTTTTTCGTAACACTGACCATTGTAGTTTTCGTGGACTTTCTAGTTGGGTGAGATGTTGGATATTGCAAGTTATGGACAATATGGAGGCAAGCTGCGTCTTTTATGTCAAGGTTGGTACATTTACTCATCTTGAACAAAGTAAAATCTCCCTCTTGACTGTCAATAAATCAGGAATAGTGACGCTAACCATACAACATGACATGATTGTTAGCGTGATTTTCATATAATATCCTGGGGATCATTTGAGACAAACATCAGCAGACGTCCTTTCCCTCAAACAACATCCTATTAATATCTAGTGATTAGGCGATTCCGGTGGTCGTACACTGCAGTTTCTCCCTGTAACCAAACAATCAACATCAGAGCTAGTTTTTGCAAATTGCGGGGCGGTGGGAAACCCCTGCAACTTGCAGCCATACTCAGTAGGATTCATCTTGAGCATAACGATCATGTTGGCTGCTACTTATTCCTTTCTGGAAAGAAGCTGGCTATATAATCCTCAGGGCTTCCCATTTCCTCTCGTTATCATCTTCCTCTCCTATTCCACATCAGCACATCATGGATACACAACCACCTCCGCCAGGTGAGGGCGGATCGAATACCGGCCGATTGGCGGGCGCTACATCCAATACGGACATTCCTGGCACACAACAAGAGCGCAGACACAAGTTAGTTCACCGCGATGCTGCTAATGTAGCCACCAAACATAACACCCAGAATGCCCATTCAAAAATCGTCCAGAAGACTGGAAGCAGCAAAAATAAGACGCAGCATGCTGTTGGATGTGAGTATATCCATATCGAGGCAAAGGGCGGTCAATTAACCGTAAAACATACAGCGGGTGTCGGTAGAGAGCTACATAACGAATTTATCTCTCCCCGTAAAGGCAAACCTCCATGGTCGACAATGGCATATATCCGCACAGTCTGCGAAATCGAACATCATGTTGTTGTCAGCTCTGGGAATTTCTAGGATGAATTTCCTGATAGGCGACCCCGTGAGTGGACGAAGCAGGCTTCAATGACCTTAGAGGAGGCTACGGAAGCGTATATGGTAGAGGTAACAGCCGAATTTCATAGTTAGATGTAGCAACTAATATCTTGTAGGTTTTCAACATGTCTGCAACTATGGCACGGCAAGGAGGTCGGGTACAGCTGGAACAGTCCGACATGTGCCTGGCATTGAATATGGCCAAATTGGCCAAAGAAGGCTTTTCGCGCGCCGCAATAGAGGAAATGGAATACCTTGTTAAGGAACTACACGCCGAGGTCAGAGAAGAGAAGAAGCGGGGTGTTGAGTTTCCTGGGCATAAAAAGATGATGGCTGCAAAACAAAGACACTCGGCAATGCTTCGTCAAAACCAATCGTCTGGCTGCCTTGCTTGCCAAAATGGCACTGAAAAGCATCCACAGAGACGCTGGAGACGCAAAGGAACAGGTGCACCTCCACCCAACCGACACGGAGAGCCGACTCCAGACCCGACTACATCACTGCCCGGCACGCCACCCGCCCCAACCGGTAACACTTCCAGCGTTCAACCTTCTCAAATAGTCAATTTGCTGGCCGGATATACTTATTCGCATACAGCTCTTCCCAGGGAGGAATTTTTCGATGATGAGGATACCGAGCACGATACCGATTTTGATCCCGATATGCTGACTGATGAAGGTTAGTACACTCTCTGTGGTGTGGTAATGCAGCTAACATTCATTTTGTAGACAAGAGCAGCGGATTGAGCGATCCTGCAACTGATGACGAGCATTGAGCGAAAGACATGGGATTTTGGAGATTATTATTATATATATCTATGTATTATTAAAGAACAATGTAGTGATCACGACGAAAGTAAATGAAAACGTCAGAAAGGCAGCCAAAACAATGTGAATGATGGACTGTGCCAAATTAAGTAATTGCATATTGTGGATACAGCCATGGCGAAATGAGCGTCAACGGAGCGTCAACGATTTTTGGTCATGCGTTCTGGGAAATCACACCTCCGATATGTTGTAGTCAGTCATATAGGAATTTTTGGCTGCCTTTATACGCAAAAAAGATTGTAATACCCTCCCTGCCCGATCATGAAAATGAGCATCCACGGAGCATCAACGATTTGTGGTCATGCGTCATGTGAAATCATGCCTCCGATAGGCTGTAGTCAGTCATAAAGGCATTATTGCCTGCCTTTATAGGCAAAACAGATTGCAATACCCTCCCTGCACCATCATGAAAATGAGCGTCAACGGAGTATAAACGATTTCTGGTCATGCGTCTTGGGAAATCACGCCTCCGATAGGTTGTAGTGAGTCATAAAAGAATTATTGGCTGCCTTTATAGGCAAAACAGATTGCAATACCCTCCCTGCCCCATCATGAAAATGAATGTCAATGGAGCGTCAAAGATTTTTGGTCATGTGTCCTTGGAAATCACACCTCCGATAGGCTGTAGTCAGTCATAGAGGAATTATTGGCTGCCTTTATAGGCAAAACAAATTGCAAGACCAAATATTGTTGACGCTCTGTTGATGCTCTGTTGACGCTCTGTTGACGCTCTGTTGACGCTCTGTTGACGCTCTGTTGACGCTCTGTTGACGCTCTGTTGAGGCTCTGTTGAGGCTCTGTTGATGCTCATTTTCAGGATGTTGTTGGGCGCGTGAGTATGCTTGTGTTGCACATCAATGGGGCTAATATGTCGAAAATGAACTGTGACGTACCGATGTTAATATTTTACGATTAACAGTAGCGTATCTGAATGCGACCATAAATGTGAAACCCGAAACACAGAACCAGAGATTGGAACTGACGGGTCTAGCTAAACCCGGCGAAACCCGCGGGTTGATGTGTACAGGTCTGGGTTTGGCCTGCCAAGAGTCAGCGGGTCGGGTTTTTGGACGGGTCTGGAACCGAACCGACCTGTTCTTGCGGTCCAAACCCGGACCGCAGCCGGGTTACCTGGACCTGTTGCTAACACTGGCGCTGACAACCCGCCCAATTCAGACGGGTTGGGAGTTTACCTTTGAACCATACCTGAGTTGCCGGTGCAGGTTTATTGACAACTCGGACCGCCAGTTTGGCAACAGTTCGGTTTGAACCCGGACCCAGACCGGAAGTGAGGGTGCGGAACCGTTGCTCAGAATACACACGAGCAAACAATCAATGACCCCATATATGGCCAGTTTTCATGCAACTGTTGCCTTACAAATGCTTTCAAGTTGAAACTTGAACAGAATGTGAAGAGATTATTGGGAGAAATGATGAGAGTCACAGGGAAGGAGATTGCTGAGTATGTAATTAGACTGACAAAGGTAATCCCCACTAGCCATGTTATGGCTAGATATGAGCAACTGCTAATTATTATTCATAGACTTTGGAATGTTCTGAAGAGGGTGGAAGAGAGGGAGAAGAGGAGAGAGAGGAGGATGGTGGGCAAGAAAATCATACTTGTATTAATGTAAGTTCAGATTGAAAGAATACAATTGATTATATTTCATCCACATGGATTCATTCAAATTGTTCCTTCTCTGTGAAATACATAACATTACAATGAATTTCAGCAGTGCCGGAGTATGAGCTTATCTGCCCAGCTTATTTCTGTGCAACGGAACGAAATCATTGAGGACAAAATGAACACCGACACAGGTGCAAGGGAGGTCCAGAAGCATGTGGAGGATGGTAAGCAGGTCCTTGATCCAGAAAATAGAAGCTCAGAGCTGAATGCCGTTCCCAATACAATCAACAACGATTATGAACATAACTGTCTTGATAAGGTAGTCCGGCTGCTGAATACGCATCCTATTCGCCAATCAACAGAGGACTGTGTTCCAGGCCACAAGTATTCAATTCGAGGCCTGCCCAGAACTACATGTTTGCCGCACCAGATTTGCGCCATCTTGTTCATTGTAAGGAGATGGGTTTGGGATGAGGATATGGCAGGAGTACTTGTGGCGGATGAAATGTGTCTTGGAAAGATTTTCACCTCGGTTGCAGCGGCAATGCATTGCAAATTGGTGACTGTGAAAGTTGAGATGGGGTTGCCACTGTCCATTTTGTGGGGGAATACCCTTGAAGAGTAGATGATATTGGTGCACAATGACTATCCTGGCATTGTCAGTGAAGAACACAAGTGGTATCCGCTCCAGAGATTGAACTCTGTGTCGCACCGCCTGTTGCCGAAACATTCAACACCACCCCACGGTCATCCAGCACTGATCTCAGTAGATGAACCAATCCTGGTGGTTACAATGCCCAAAGTGGTAGAGACCTTCAAAAGTGTAATCAACAAGATGACACATCAAACCAATTCCAAACTTGTAAACTTATTGCACGCCAATAATGCCAATTTCACTCGAGAGGATCTGAATACCAGTTTTGTTGAGCCAGAAACCCGATGGAATGTCCACCTTGTTTCATTTGATACCTTAACATCCATCGCGAAACCATCAAGTAATGGCCAACTCTCCTACTGTTCATGGTGTTTTGGGATTTTTCATGAGTCCCATCAGTATAAAACCAAACGCAGCATGGTTTGGCAATTTGTGACGAATGCAACAATTGGATTCAAACTCCAAGTCACTGCTATACCGGGATTCCATTCACTCTATGACTGGTGTTTCCAGACGATGGGGTTGTTTTGACGTGCACCTGACGATCCAGATGATTATACTGTGATGGGAAAGCATGGTGCTGAGGTGTTGCATTCAGCTGTGAAGAGTTTGATACATGCTATCCAGACTAAGGACGAAGAATCTCAACAGAATATGGCTCACCGGATGATTCAGGTGGTGAAGCCGGGGATGATAAGGCAGTGGACAGTATCGAAAGTAGCCACTGGATAACCACTCAGCCGCATACCAAAGAAGAATGCACGCCTCATTGATCTCGAGTGGACTGAGGAAGACCAAGCACAACTGAAGACCTTGGTGGAGAGGTATACATTGCAGGGTGCTTCTGGACTTTGGAGGGTTCATAGATAGCGGCTAGCCAATTTCTCCTTGCTGTTAGAAGACACCAAGGATTGCAACAATGTTTCTGGACAATCGCACAATGAATTGCCACCAAATACTTGGATGGAATCGCCGATTTTCCGATGGCTGAGAGAGACATTGCTACCAATGCTTGTCAAGGAACATGCAGAGTGTCCCAAACCTGACCAAGATGACACATGGATAGAGTCGCTCTTTCCAGAAGAGTGCATTGAAATACTCTGCCCAGCTCGCCTCCTCCACAAAAGGCAGTGTGATTATGTCCTCTTCCAGGCCAACTTCATCATTTGAAGATGTGGCTAATGAAGTTTTTTGCAGGGCATGCGGATATATTCCATATGTATGCCAAAATGGGCAATCATGAACACACAGAAATGCCGCTCAAATTCCAGGTTTCACGAAATCCCTCTGTATTCATAACCACACCCAAAGTCGGTGGGACAGGCCTAAATCCTACAGCTGCAAATCATGCAGTAATAACTGAGAAATTTTGGGTATTGGAAGAGCAGCAGCAGGCATTTGCATGAGTTGTCCGGCTAGGGCAAAACTGAGTACCATACACATGGTTACTGAATACAGGTCCTGCTGGCTACGATCACCACACAAGTAATCTCCTCCCACACTCTGGAATTGCGCAAATCAGAGTTCTACATTGCTTGATCAGTGGACCGAGCATCATGACATAGATGATATACCGGATTCTGGAGGCTCATGTGGCCCATAAGAAGTGGTTGACAGAGAATGGAGAAACATTGCAGTCCAATGAACCATAAATCATAGAGTGTCAGACACTCGATCAAGGTATGCCTCTTTAGACATTCATGCAACATTATCTTCTTAACTGATACAAATAGTCAAAAAGGTTGTGTGTAAGGGATACTATACTAGACAGATAAATCCTTTCTCTGTTCAATGTTAAAGTGAACTACAGTTCTGATGTTTAAATTGTTGTATCTTGAATTAGCAATGGCTAGAGTGGGATTTCAATCGCATTCTTGTTTATTAGTAATGACCATATGGGATAACGTGAATTGATACATGACATTAGAAGTTCCTGCGGCTGACCTATTGCATGATAAATGGCATGAGTCGAATTGTGGGAGTGATACAGCAAAGTGCTTCAATTAATTGTCAGTTGCAAATTTGAAGTGCATCGGAAGCCTGAAGCCACATATGTCTTTCAAATGAAAAATCAAAATTCATCCACTTTCAGATGCACTGGAATCTCTTCAGCAAATGTTATGACATTTGTTATAACAGATCGAGCAATGCATATCTGCCAATCCCATTCAAAAATCTGACAGTCTAAGTGATATACAAGTACTTATGTCAGAGTATGAGACATGGCTTGCGTATTTGTGGCAATGCGGGAGCTTTTGCACGCAAATGATCGAAGTTCAGGTGCACCAGAGATTCCTGGTCATATCTTTGCCACAAATCCAGCACTGCATACTCGCCAATCTCATTTTGCAATCAAATTAGACTAGCCGATATTTAGTACATGTGTCAGAATATGAGATACGGGCTCACTACTTCATGGCAAAGCCACAGCCTTTGGTGGCATATCATTGAAGTTCTGGGACACGTCAGATCTGCATCCCAGAGATTCAGAAGCTGAGACACGGCTCAGGTATTTATGGTTCAAATGCAGCTTTCGCTTGCGGGGTTTTCCAGGTGTATGATTGAAGTTCATGCACAACTGAGATCTCCAATTCTGTCCAGAATGAGCTTCTTGGATATGTATCAAGCTAACTTTGACAAGCTGCAAGTCATTATGGATGTATTATTCCAGCCCAGACATGCCTCAAGAGTGACAAATCAGCCACCGAAGCACATGTACATACAGTATATAGTGCACTTTGTATATTTCAGTTTGCTTCATTCTTATCATGGTTTCTTTGACTTTAAATTAATAGACATGTTGTATACAGATCGGACATGACATTTCACCATTAGGGGCAGACGACTCATACCGCTCCATGTCTGCTAAGATATGAACGTATTCCTGATCAGTACATTGAAGACCTCTGCTACCGTGCCTTCAGCTGGCAGCTCCATTTCAACTGTCCGTTGAAGGAAGGTTGCCACTGCGGAACTAAACCATACTAAACCATAACTGCAGAAGCCCGGCCATTTAGTAACCCCATTGAACTTCATTTTTGACCAAGTAGTCTGTTTGGACCAATGCTTCCAAATCCTAAAATGGGTTCTGCTATTTCGGGCTCTATCAAAAGAGCTGTGGAGGCTTAAAAGCAAGAATTTCAAAATACTGAGTCTGCTCAGTAACTCTGCATGATGGCCACCAACTCCCGCTCACCCATGTACCTCACTTACTCCAAGAGGCCTAAGCTATCATATCATTGAATCAAGACTGAACTGTATTCTGACAAAATGAATGATTGGGCTGCCAAAACTCGTGTCCGAAAATAGATTGTGGGTACTGAATTCCATTGAGAGAATCACCACAACAGAGATTTCTGAAAGCTCAAGTTATGGGATGACAGCCACGAAGAGTGCAATTGACTTTCACAGTAAGCCGAGCCTACAATCCTCAACCATTGAATCGGAACATAATCATTTCAACTTCGGTGCACCTCAATTCCCCAGAACTGCAGGTATGCTACCATCATTCCTCTACCCACCGCAACATAACTTCTCACTATACATTTATTCCATTGTAGAATACTGCTTTCCACCACAACATGTATTTTAACTAAACATTGTAGTTGTGAGATTCATAACGAATGTGACATTTAATGGTGGGTGATTTACTAGAATTTAGGCGCAACATTAGAATGTTTGTCAGAATGTATTACAAATATGTTAGCAATCTTGGCATTGATGAGTGCTTCAATCAATAAGATTACCCCTGAATCATCAATCGTACATAACCATTCTTTTTTTCCACATGCATCCCTTCTTTGTATACCAAATTGTCTTCCAGTTCCATTAACTACTACAACATTATCGTGAACGGGATTCTAGAGACATGGCCCAAATAAACACAGGATATTAAAGTTATGCTTGCGATATTGTTTCATCGACCGCTAACTCAGCTGCAACATTCTAATACAATGCAATATGGTGAAAATACATCTGTCCTTCCAGCAGGTATACCACTTATGGAGATTCATATTTCTCCTCAATCAATAAATATCTCCACTATGAACTCTTTCCACTCAGCTGTCACTGACACGGTCCCAACCAAATCTATCAAGTTTTGCAGATGCTCAATGCTGCACCAATTGCTATACTATGCGGTCACCGCAAATACTCAAATACTCATGCATATTGACTACGTTTAGAGAAGTCATATGCACGGGCTCATGTTTTCATTCCGATTCTCAGTACTCAATTTGTAGCCTGCACAAATGGTTAGTAGATGTCGTGAGTTATTTTCCGGTGCATTTGGTTATCTTCTCTATGTCCGTTGGCTTTAGCCAACCTCCACATCTTGAATCGGTACAGAGTGTTGTTCATAGGAGTTTCGAACAGTCACCATTATGAAACTATCAATTCCAGTGCACCTGACAAGGAATCTGTCCATTGTGGCACACCTGACAATATCAAAAATCGCAACATGGACTGCTGTCCTCAATATAAATATACACGATTGAATTCATCTCTCCAGAACCCTTGCAAGGTGCGCCTCGAATTGCATCCTCCTCGACTATGTGCCAATTCTTGAACCATTTAGCCCGTTATTGTACTGAACTTAATCCTATATTTCCTACTCATACACTCTCTCCAACATTCTCCAACTTTAGATCTTTGTTTCAGCAAATGGAACTTATGCCCAGCCAGGTCAGGAATCACTATTCAGAGATGAGTCAAGAAGGACACCCAGAGAGAACACTCGCTTTCAAAAAAGCAGCCAATCTTCAATGTCCGTCAAAGATTTGCCTTTTAATTATCTGCCTTCGTGCATCATATTGCGGATGACTAATATCCCCGATTTCGTTAATGAATCAGAATGATAAGACCAATCTGGTGGTTGGTGATGATGACAGTGACGATACCGGATAGTCCACCTCATCATCTGACATCCAAGAACACGATTTGGATCATCAACAGGAGGTCCATCACCTGTGTCAGGTGTGCCTCATCGGCAACACCTCTAGTTTCCGTCTGAAACACCCGGGTGTTCCAGATGGCTCTGAAGGCTCTGAAGGAACCTCGTACCCTCTGACGGAGAATTACACTCCTCGCGTCGCCCAGTCGACAGGTCGCGTTGCATACTTACCTCCATTACTATGCGCCTGGTATACGCACCATCAGAATGACATGTGTGTTACACTCTTCGCAGGGGCTGCAGTTATGCTGTAGCCGTTTACACAACGCCTGGTAATGTTTATGCCTTTCTTCGGCCGATAGCCACATACCGCACTCTCTACTATGTTTAGCTTTGAGATCTTGCCACTTATTGCAATAGTCTTCGCTTCGGATACATCGCTTGCCGTTGCATTTGCTTCAACATTAACATATTGTACATATCTGAAATATACTGTCCAATCTTCACACTCTCGTACTACACCCTCAGTCCTCCACATTCTGCGTTGATCCATCATCGGCTTGCGATGCTTCTTCCTCCGCATCCGTATCCGCATCATCGCCATCCTCGTGCTCATACCCGTAGACATTGCTGGTTCCCAGGTCAGTCCTCCACATTCTGCGTTGATCCATCATTGGCTTGTGATACGTCTTCCTCCTCATCTGCATTCGCATCCGCATCGTTGCCGGCCTCGCCCTCATACCCGTTGACATCACTGGTTCCCAGGTCGAACCTCTCGAGTTCAGTCGCAGGCCGTCATCGCTGTCTGGCGGTGGGGATGGCATCGCGCTCGTCGCTTGCATCACGTTCATCTTCGTGATCTCCGCTGCCCCCTGGCATCCCGAAATGCAGTTCGTCATCCATGCAATTGTTGTCTATCGGGATGTTTGGGTCAGTGCTTCCGATCCCAGGCTCCTCAAGAGCCACTTCGGAGGTCAAATAGTTGGGAAGAGTAGCATTGTCAACACGCACTGCTTCCATGGTGGTGACCACGGCAGGCGTTGGGTTCTCTGCCTGTTGGATCTGACACTTGACTGTAAGAATGTTTTTATACACCCTCTTTTGATAGCTCTCCGGTAGTTTATTCCAGGTTTTCATCAAGAATGTATACGTGTCTGCAACACCAGGCGAGGTTAACAACTGGCGACCCATTGCAGCGCAGCAGGATGCGTTCTTAACACTGTCATTTTGATAATTGAAGTAGTTCGAGGGATCAGGTCTGTCCGCTTTCAGCTTTGACTTGGAAGCTTTCAGATAAACACCTTTGTTATTTTGCCACTCCAGGAGAGCATGGCGCAACGCGGTGCAGGTAAACATGATCAGTGGCGAGGGTATATGACCATCCTTATCATTAATCATGCAATTGTAAAATCCATCAACATACTTACCGCGGTTATTCGCCCGATGATAAAATTTGATGTACATACACCGCGGGATTGCTGCTGCCCGGAAGTAAAGTGGAGGCTGGCCATTCGTTAGCAGCGTTCGACTCTGTCTGCATTGGATTTGGGCCGCGTACATGACCTTCCCCGCGCTTTGCTACAGGAAAAAGATACTTATGGTCTGCCAGAAGGGAATCAATGAATTCCAAACGCTCTGCAGCAGATTCAATGCGGTGGAGATCATAGCGCTCTGCTATGTTGTCCCTTGCTGATTGAATCAAATGGGATTTAACGTTATCGACTTGTGCTCCAACCTGGTACTGGTTTGAGCATGTAATATTCAACATGGGGCATTGCTTCAGCATACCTCTTTCAAAATCTCCTTTGTGCGCGCCTCAAATGCTATAGACCAAATGTTGTTTTGCTGCATAGCGGTGTTCCAGTACATCTCTACTATCTGCCAGTGTGGGGCTTCAGCTAATGCTTTCGAAACGTGTCGTGTTGCATAACTTACTGTCTCCAAGTCACTTGCACTCATATATGGCCGCCTATTCCACTTGTAGAGCTCCAGGAGTCTGCGCGTTGTAAAGACAAGATGCGTCATGTCTGAGTGACCAAATCGATGGATGCTGTGACTGCCGGAGACCATTGATCGAGCTGTAGGCACTGCCTGCAGTTGCAATTGCCACTGCCTCTGTCTCTGATTCTTACAGTAGCTCACGTTCGGAGTAGATTTGTAATGATTGTGCGGGCTTCTGGATTAGGGATTGGGGTAGGCAGGTTTTCAAGACCTCGGAGAGAAGTGGGAGTGATAACAATGCCGGATGCGGGGCTGGACACAACGCGACGCGTTGAGGTTTCTCCCGGTGCTGGTGTGCTATGACTGCTTGTACCCGGCGTGATGGTTGGAGTACTTATTGGCCGTCGCTGTGTAGCGGACGGGGTGGAAGTCACGCGTTCATTGATATCTGCAACACGAGAATTGTTCAGCGAAGATGAGGGGGTGGAGTTCTGACCTTGGATTGTAGAGGGTACAGAACTTCCTCCTTGAGAGAAATCCATCTTGCAAACCGGTACGGAAATGCGTCTCTTAGCAGGCCGAAGTTGAGAATTCCCCGAAGGCCCACGCGTTTGTTGATTCTAACGATTCACAAGACTTTGAACATTTCGTACGACTGGAGTCGTATCAGGGTGAGGGCTTTGGAAATGCATAGTCCAATATAGATCTTGGACGTTAAGAAAGTAGGAATAATTGCCTGTGCATGCATAAGCAACAGTAGGCGAGGTAGACTCCAATTTGAGCGACCATGAAGGGTTTCGACAAAAAAGGGAGGCGCAGTGTGGACCGCGCTAGACTGTGAACCCTGACAATACTCAGTGACAAGATCCCTTGAAAAGCATTCAATTATGGGGTTAACTGCGATCAGATTAAACTCGGCATTGATATTCACTGTTACAGCAACATCTGAAGGTCTATTTGCACCGCTTGAAGGGTGTTTATGCCTTCCTGGCGCGATTATCATCATATTGCACTCGTTCTTGGCACAATACTTCGAACCATCGATTGTGTATATCTTCAGCTTCCCGGTGGAAATCCCCCTTTGGCAGCACTCCAAGCATCGCAAAGCGAACAATGACGTATTCACTATTCTATGACATGAGTTGCGTGTGCTTTTTCCACTACTAGGCGTTGGTAGCCGTGTTGGAGGGTTGCATAGTTGGGACAACTTGAGAACTACTCAGTGTGCTCCGAGATGCAGGAGGTCTGAGCAGTAAAAATGATGTATGATGCAAAAGCAACGCCCGGAGTGGTAAACTGTCCTCTCCACGAGTACCAAATCTCGTCTCGAGGGTTGTCGTTCATGAGGTGCCTGGTGGTTCTGCAAGATCAAGGCTGGGCCGTTTAGTGTTTGTTAGCCAACAAAACTCACAAGTTGAACCTTGAACCAAGAATTCGCCGGAACTCGATTATATATATCCCTTCCTCCCGCCTACACCTCCTTTCTCTTTTCCCCCCGTATTATACACACCGACAGCATCCTGATTTCGACATCATGTGACTTGTACAAAACAATGCCTCTCGTTCCAAAATACACCCGATAACCTACACAACTTTATACATTCCCTCTAGGCTTCCTTCTGCTACAACTGTATCATAATGCTAATGTTTCAGATGTAGATTCACTTTCAACTCACAGCAATGGCACCAAAGGGCAGCTGCAAAGGAAAGGGGAAGGCTAGGGCAAAGATGCCGACATTGGTTATAAATCGACGGCTGTCCTTGGATTGGGACCGTATAAATGGATTCATCTCGGAACACATCCGTGGACTCATACGGATATACAATGCTTGCGGCATCAAGGATGAGAGGGCATGGGACCTCTTTTATGATATAATCTTTCTTGATCCGGTCACAACTCGCCACTTTTCACAATTCCAGCTGATGTGGCCGCACCGCAGGGTGATGGAAAGCATCCTGACGCTATGAACAAAGACTTCAGAGCATTAATCGACAATACGCAAGACGCAATGCACCGCGTGGCGACATACAGCGGCACATGGGAGTTTATCAAGCATTAGAGTCGTAACAAGATGTATATATCGGATGAACAACTGCACGCATTGGAGCTCTGAATTTACCATGGTATTAAGGTTCAAGTTGAGGGTTTAGATGGTGAACGCATATCTCAGATGTGTCGATGCACAGAAAGCCAGAGCTGGCGTGGAAGGGATCGACGGAACGACTGGGTGTGGGTAAAGCAATGCCCAGGACGGTGTTATGGCGCGCTGAATGGGCATCTCCTGTGGCAACTGCAACAACTATTCAACATCAAACTCCAAAATGACGATGGAGCTTTCGTTGAGTACTGGTTAGCCCTGGCGCCCACCAGAATACCTGAAAACTCAGGTAACTTGGATCCGGTCTCGAAATTTGTACAAGTGAGAACAGCACTGGCAGCCGTTGCTTTGATAGTTTTCAGCATGGGAAATATTGTCAGCTGTGCGCACGTCATTCCAGAGATGGCTACTAGTACCAAGACAGGTGACAGACGGAACGAGCGATGGATTGTCAATACCCACATAGATCTGGCAACTTGGAATGATGTGTATAATTAATAAAGAGAAAATTGCATTTTGCGCGCAGGTAGAAGGAACGCGAGGAGAGATATTCGCAGCGTCACCCATTGCATTGCAATGCCAATGCAAGTGCGTACCCAGTGAAATCATTCCGAAGTATTGTCACAGTTGGCCACAACGCCGGAGTGATCCTTTCAAATACGAGACCGACAGAATGCGAAGAGACAGTGAAGCAGCGATCGGAGGGTGATATACAATGCGACGTGTTGTATTGACGCCGGGCGTGGAGTAATCCGCCACCGGGGTGTCTCTGACGGCTCTGACGGAGCGCGTCCACTCTGACGGAGCCATTCTGCCAGAACGCATTATTTTTTTGCTGATGCTGGACAAGTCATTACCAACTACAAGCATCTGACTGTGAAACAAACAGAGCTGTGCCGATACTGTCATTGCATGCCCTTCGCTTCCACATTCCCAAAATCTACCTGTGGCAATGGAACCACCACTGCTCAAAAGCCAAAAGTCATCCCTCCTCAATAAATTATCCGAGTCTGACTGTGCACCATCTGCCTGTGCAGTGGTGCTTCACAACAAGTCCAGTGGAGGCCAGAATATTCCATAAACCAAGGCAGGCAGTGATCCAAATGTTCCGCACCACAAACAGGCTACTTTGGAGGTAGCAAAAAGGTTCATGGAGGTAATTGTATTCACGAAGACTTGTTGGCCAATATTATCTGATGACAACTACTCAATGGTTGAAGCAACTTGGAAACTAGCAATTGAAACCCAGGATCATCAGCGGGCAATCACAGGTGCACCTGTTGGTTCACCATCTGTGCGTTGATTGCCTGGTGGTCCATTTCTCACAATAGATCCGCAAACACGAGAAGCTGTAAGTCTTGAATTCTGTGTAATCCTCCTCTATCAGACTTACAGATATTAACTACCCCTGAAAGTATACATCATTCAAACTGAAGATTACTACCATTTCAGAATGGTTACCTGATGGGGAATGTCAAACTGTTGTCCGTAGTTACTGGTTGAATGTGGGCTATGAGAATAAGCTTCAGATCAAGGTTAAGGAGCTTCTGTTAGTAGATGCTTGTCTCTCCAAGGTCGTCAATAATACGAAGTCATGGTTCACCCGAATGGAAGTGCTTCAACTCAATTATCACCAATTCTTTTTCACCACCAATAGCGTGGAGTGCCAGCCAACAACATTACAGTATTTCCAACCTCTTCCGCCTTAGACTTTAGTGCTGGCAGCCACAGCTATTCATTGTGTGCTGTCTTAATACACCAGTGGAAAGAAGGCCTCAGTTATGTTTTGTTACAATGAATATCAAGGTACATTGGGACCATCCCCTGTGATCAATTTTCCTCTTGAAGCTACTACACCATAAATTGCACATCAGGGGCCGCTTCATACCCCCCCGCCCTGCGGTGTAACTCCATTAGAATTGGCACTTCTCAATCCTTGACGAAGCTCCTCAGCCTAGGTTGAGACTCTTCTATTTCATTCCGCAGTCTATTCCTTCTCTCTCGGCGCTCCTCTATTCTATTTTGTACTCTATAACCCTTTTCCCGGGTTCCTCATCCCGCGATGGGAGCTCTTCAATTCCCACTGGCACTCCTATAATGCATTCCACAGTCCTTACCCACCCCTTGTCAGCGCTCTTCCGCTGGCATAAGTACTGCCCAATCCCATCAGTGCTCCTCTGACTGGATTGGCTCTCCTCCATTTCGTTCTGCACTCTGTAACCCCCCCCCCCCCCCTCCCCCCTCTCCCCCACCCTCTTTCGGTGCTCCTGGATTGCATGCCCTGCTCCTTGACCCCCCCTCTTGCGGCGCTCCTCAATTTCATTCCGCACTCCTTAACCCCTCCTCTTTCAGCACTCCTCAGCTTACATTTGATGTTCTTCCTTTTCATTCCGCGCTTCTCCAACACCTTTTGTGTTACTCCTCTTTCCACACAACACTCCCCATCTGGCGCTTCTCTCTTCCCTTGGTAGTTGTTCCCATTTTTCATCTGAATGTATCAAATTGCCTCTCATACCCCCATTTAAATTCGCAGCTAGCTAACATCTCATTACACCTTTGTTGGATATTACAAATCGAGCCAAATGACATTGGAATTCCATTTCATCCACTTGCCTGTAACATATAATCAGTCAATACAGGGAACGCCTCCAGCTTCTTTGCACTGTTGATAAAAATTTTGTTCCTGCTTGCGTTGGCTCTAATGAGATGGGAGAAGTAGTGGGTGACATCGACACCATGTTTGATTGTTATATTTTGATTGCTTAGTTGGGTTATGGTTTCGGTGTACCTGCATTTAGGTTTGAATCTCTCACCATTTTCTTTTGCTTTCTTAGTGTAGCGAGGCACAAAATACAATTTTGAAGAAGATGATGGCTAGTATAATTCAGAAGTGAGAATGAACAATAATCTATGCATCCTGTTCCCAGTTGAAGGAAGTGGATTGCTTATGTACCTCCGGAGAGTCTCTCATACCGCTTGCAGTCCTCCGAATTAATATCCTTTATAACTCAGGCATCTCTCACAATTTGTTTGTGATTCCCATGTTGGCTCGGCAAATCAACCAGGTGCTGCCATAGTTCTCTCCAGAGCTCTGGCATACTCCCAAATATATTCCAATCACTCACATCGTACTCCTGTACCAGTCACCTGAGATTCCTGTTACTGCTGTACCTGTCATAGAGATCCCGGTTACCCTGAAGGCCGGCTGGAAAGCCCTCCTTGGGTCTGATAGTCTCTTGAATTGGATGCTTCTAAGTTTGCACTCCACATCCTCTCAGACTCTCCTGGAAGCTTCCAGAGACTAAATCACGTTTTGCTGATGTGTCATTTTAGTTAAGATGAATTAAACCTGCATGTCAAATATGCATTTCCTTTGGGAACTTACAATAGTAATTCCTTGACTTCCTTCTCTCTTCAGAATGGCCACTGCTGTTTCATTCACAGTGAAATCAGTCAATTCAGTAACCTCTGACTCTGTTGGTTCATTTAACTTCGCGATGTGAGCTCCTGCAACTAAGTGGTTTCCCATTGAACTGGGCCAATGATCTTATTGATGGCGAAAAAACTTAATGAGAAATGATACATATGATGCCAGTGCTGCCGGTCTCCTCAATTGTACAGTGCAAATACAATCCCCATGAAGGAGCATGTCTAGAGTCTTCCCAAGCAATAGGACTCTTCAAGTATACATTCATTGAAGCACACCAAGTATCACATATTCAGTGCAAAGTAAGGACACTCAAATCATGAATCAAGACAAGTTTATTTTTGGAAGATATCATAACCTCTAGCAGCGAGCTATTTAAAGATTGTAAATCCCACATTGCAGGAGGAATTTGAAAGCTGGGTAATTCTACTTGACAGAATGTCAAAAGTTACATTAAAGCAAAGAACAATGCTAGCTCTTAATTATTGACTCTGGAGCTATAGGCAAAAAAATGTCAGATGTGTGAGATATTCCTTGTATATTTCTGAAGTTGTATAGAAAGACATACTGGAAAGACAGACCATTGAGAATGGAAATAATGGACAATGCATTACAGTTCGTTGCTGTGAAGCCAACTGAGCTTCCACGTAGAGGGCTGATGAAGCGTGGGTGCTCATGTTTACGATGTGGACATGATATTGTCACTAGCATTTTTGCCTATAAAGGCGGCGTATTCTTTGATTATAGGTTAATGTCATTCGATAGTCCTGAGATTATCCATTATGCAAAACCAAATATTGTTTATGCTCCATTTGACGCTGACTATTAGGAGGTAGAAGCGGTATCATCACTATCATTTTTGCCCATCCTGGCGGAAGGCACCTTGATTATGCATTAATGCCATTTCACTTCGCATTGATTAGCCATGTTACAAGACTGAAAACCTTTGATACACAGTCAACCTTCATTGTTAGAAGATAGTAGCAATATTGTCACTAGCATTTTTCCCCATAATGGTGGCTGATAGTATGCTTATAGGTTCATGCCATTGCACCACGCTTTGCTTATCCATTCTGGAAGACCAACATTCATTGATGCTCCATTGATGCTCATATTTAGGATGTGGTAGTGATATCGCATGTAGCGTCTTGGCATATATACCTGGTTGTAACTATGATTATGGGTTGTAGCAGTTGCATTGCCCTGTGGTTATGCAAGATCCAAGACTATAAATCAGTGATGCTCCGTTGACGCTCATTTTGAGAAGGTGGCAACGGTATCATATGTATCATGTTTGCCCAGAAAGGCAGCCAATACTTCGATAATAGCTTAGCCTCATTGCAAGGCACTCAGATTATGAAAGATGCAAGAACAAAATTCTTTCAAACTATGTTGATGCTCATTTCTAGGTGATAGTAGTGATGAAGTCGCTGGCAGGTTTGCCTGGGAAGTCAGCAGCTACTTTGATTATGTGTTACAGCGACCAAGTTTTCTATATAATACCCAACTCAGAAGACCTAAAATCTTTAATACATTATTGATGATCATTTCTAGGATGGGGCAATGAGTGTGTCACTTTCCTTTTCACATAGACAAATGGAGAGTACAATAGCTTTGGAAGGATATCACAATGCAGCCCTTTGATTGCCCAAAATGTAAGATATAAAATTGTTGACACTCCATTAATGCTCATCTTAATGACATCCTAACAGTCATTGGATGCTCAACAATTCTACACCCAAATTCATACAGTCGTTATTGGCAGCCAACATATTGTTGGTAGGTACCAACATTTGCATTCAATAGCCTCAAGGCCTTTCAATGTCACATTTACCACCAGACAGATTATCTGAATGATAGATGATATAGGGCCATCACATTCAAGCACTTCTGGCCAGCAATTTACTGCATGTGGATTCACAAAGTAGTCTTCGATATCTATCACCGAACTTCCTCACGTTTCCTCATTTAGCTCATTCTCCTTGATTTCCATGACCTACCATAAGTAATTTCCAAAATCTCACCCATGTGTACCAGGTCATTGTGGAGAGTTATGCGGATTGATACATGAACAATTGCAGCATGATGATTGTCAGTCATCCCTATGTGTAATGCACTTTGACCGCTTCAGCTATAACATGTAAGACATTACTGATCTGAATTTTGTTAGTGAAATGTATTTCTGATCAAGTTTTAGCGTTCTCACTTAGCTGTAACAGGCAGAATGATATCCAGTTCATGCATCCTCAATTAACATGATTTGGAGTCTAGAACTTTCGCATGGCCCATCCAATACTTGCCCATTCACAGAAAAATTACCATGTCTGAAAATTTGGTTACTGAAATCAAGTAAATGCTAACATGTAGCAATATAGTTACATTAATTGCTTTTCCAAGAGATATATCATCAAAAATAGTAATTTGCTTTGTTACTCGTTCTGTATTGCAGGAGCCGTCCGAATTTCTGCATCCGACACGTATTCCACTATTGAGATTGTCTGGGGATGCTATATGCTAGGAGAGGTAACTGAGGGGTTCAACAGTATTTGAGTTAATAATTATTGACGAATACGGCACCGTACTGGGCAGAAGAGATGCAATGTATTTGTGTGACTGTGATTTGCAGGAACCTAGCCTCATATGACTAACTCCTGGTCGAGAATTCACTTGTGGCATTTGCAATTTTCCAAGGCCAGTATCAGCAGTCTCCATAAGCTCTCCAAATGCTGTGGGTGCAGATGCAGCTACATCTTCTTCCATTAGCAGTTCAATAACTGCCACAACCTTCAATACCGTAGTCACGTGTTTCTTTTCACTTTCACCAAAGTAGTCGGCCATATCTCCCCATCCCAGTTACATCAGTTTGTCAACTTTCTTCCGCTTTTGCAGATCACTTAGACTATCTACAATGGCATTCAACATCTCATCAAATATTCTTTCAAGCTTTCTGGTTGTCAATCCCGCCTTTCGGCATTTTTCATATCTTCCTGATCCTGCTTAATCGCAGTCTCTGTGGCTTCAACTCGCTCTCTGGCCACAGTGGTCTCTCTATCCACATAACCCTGGATCAATTTCTCTTCTTGATTATTGCTCCAAATGTTCAGGTCCCGTTGTTTCTCCGCTGCATATTTCATACTGGATCGCAAGCGGCAGAATACTCCCAGGGCTTGGACTGTTTGTGCTGGCAAGCCGATCTTGCCTGTGTTCACTGAATGATACCATCAGGTAAAGAGCTGTGTCGATGTGCCGTATTTGTCTGCCCGAAGCAGCGACATGTTCCCTTTCAGCATATTGACAATTTCTGAGCAAAATGTAAAATGGTTTGGAAGTCATAACTGAACAACTCAGCAACTCTGAACAGCCACACTGATGCTTCCAGATGCTTCCAGATGATCCCAGATGGACGGAATGGAAAGCAATGTGCTGTCAAGTGCTACGAGACTACTTCACCGGTGCTCCTGAATACTCCAGAAGTTGTGGAACAGAATCCAAGAATATCCTGAAGAGTGTATAGTTGTCTTCAAAATGCTTCTAAATCAAACTATTAGGATGTGCAAATTTCAGAGCTATTGGGAATATTGGCCGCATCACCGACAGTATGCCAGTGCACTTCAATCCTGGAGCCATACTCTCTGAGAGTGATTATTATAATATTCATAACAAATAGTACAATTCAATTAACTATCTTCTGCACACCTTGATTCAGGCATTGTAACTTTAATACACAGTCCAGTCGGGATCTCAATCCACATGATTATTTACAAGCCATATGCTATCGATTCTATCTGTTGCAGCATTATTCTCTCACATCAAATGTGCAGGTCCAACAATTGCTCCGACAGGTATGATATGCATCTTATCAGTCTGTTTGACAATCCGGATGAACCCGTGAACACAGTCAGCCCAACCATGTGGATCTTTGTACTTTGTTGAAATCTCCACTGCATATTCTTGAGGTTGAGGACATGATATCCATTGTTGGGTCTTCTTGCACCTCTTAGAGAAGGTGGATATCGATTTTCCGGCGGACAGACGCTCCTGAAATTGGAGGATCTGATTCGGTGGAGTCCAGCTGAAGTATAATACAGGAAAAGAATGAACTCGGCCTTGGAAGGTGTTATCGAGGTCGCTGTCCATATATTGGACCCAGATGTTATGATATTCAGGCATGATCCCTTGGTTGGCATCGGTATATTCTGCCTTGCAATCAAGTCCCAGACACTCAACAGATGTAGGGCAGTGAAATGGTTGATGGTAGTACAACAGCCCATTCTGAAGTTTAATAAATAAACTGTCTGTGAGTACATTCTTATCATATCCGAGCACCAGTCCACAAACTTCATATCTCTAGTCGTCTTGAATTTGTGTACAAAATAGCTATCCAAAGTTGGAAATTCCGAAATCTACTGATGCATCTCTGAGTGAGGTGAATTTAATACTTCCGCACATGCCGCGGATATGAGTTTCTCTCAAATAATGTATCTGTTGTGAGACAGGGCGGAAAAATGGCTCTTTCTGACAATGGTGAAGATGTAAAAGATGGGCTCGGTGCGTATTTCACCATTTATTGGCAGCTGGTAGTAGGTTGAAAACTTTCGCAGGGTTAATATCGTACCAGCCTTAGAGGGCAAGATATGACAGTGTCTCCTCCATATAGTCAAGACCGGTACACTGGTCATTGTGTGCTTGAGTATCTGTTGAATGTAATTGACCTTGTTGGTAAATCAATATGTCTCTTTCACATTGCGGATATGTAGCCGTTCAAATATATCGGTGGTGAAATTGTCACCAGAATCCATTGACCCAATCAACTTTGATATATCGCTCACGAGATGCATCATTGGATATCGGAAATGGATTACATGCTGTTGTATGTTTTTCCGGATCTCTGAAATGCCGATTGCTTCCCAGAAAGCTTCGCACTCGACCGAGTGGATGGAGTATTACTTCGTGAACCGCATTTGGTCTTCTGAAGTGATACCATGGATCTCTCTCTCGAGCTGATTCACAACGTGGTCTGTATTAGCGATACTCTAGGTGGTGGCTTCAATCACAGTATCGGATAAACAGACCTGAAATTGCACACGTTTGTCAGCAGTCATGTTTACTGCCATGTAATCCTCTTCTTCTACACCAGTCTTCATTTCAGTAAGTTTTTTGGCAAATATGCTTCTGAGACCGGTTTCTCTAGTCCCGACTTCCTGCAATAGTTGTCGTTCATGATGTTCGAATAATTTATCGAAAAGCTTGCGTTTGGCAGGTTTCACCTGATGGATTTCGCGCTCCAATCGCTCATTTGCCCTCTGCCGGACAGCATCTGACCATATGGTTGCTGCTAGTCTGGCTCTATTCAGGCGCACCTGAAATTGCCTTTGTTTTGATGTAATAACCTTTCCTGCCCCATACAGCTGAACCACCATTGCAGCACGGATTTTATGAATCTTTTGTTCTCGTAAATAATGGGATTCTCTTGCCAATAGTTCATCCACTTTCGCCTTCGCAGACTTCAACACTTTCTGTTCTCGAGAGGCACCTTTCTTCTCGTAAAATCCCTCCAGTGCATCATCTTGTGCTGCGAGTGATAGATCAGAGTGATTTTATTGGCTGACAAGTAGAGAGAATTCACATAATGCCCGCACTGCTCCCATTACCATGTTATCAGAGGCTGTTTCTGCCGCAGTTTTCCAGGCATCCTGGGAGCAGTCAAGAATGGGAGCGCAATGCACTGCCAGTGCTCTGATCATGCCCCGGATTTCTTTTCCCTGTCAGGAGCTGCTTTTAATCGACTCAAATGGTTTAGAGAAGTGCTGGAGGCCTGGATATTGTGGTACTGATGTGAATCGATTGTCAAATTGATCCTTGCCATTTCTAGCTTTCATGTATTTGAGCAGCCAGTGCAATAAGTCTTTAACTAAACCCAGAAGCAGCTGATGCAATTCATCAGGCTGCCAAAGGTGATAGACATTGCAGAGCGGGTATTGCCAGAATTAATTGCGGATTGGATGAACACCAGGAGGGTGCAGAACATTGATATTAGTTTTGTCCAGAAGCTCCAAGTAAACATGCTGATCTCATGGGTTATCCAGTAGTTGAAAAGTTGAATACCCCATCAGCACACCAGTAGGAATCTCACCCGTCAGGCATCAGCTGTATGAGACTTCAGCAATCATGACTTGTTCCAGATAATACCCGACCCAGGCAGCCAAAAGAGGATAACATTGTCTCTGGAATCCATCAGCACAGTGCCATTTCAATCCAGGGCCAGTGATGTCAAGATTCCAGAGTGGGGACAGCACTGTTCCAACCGCGGAATGCCATGCCTCGTCAGTATTGTTGGCACATTTCGCAGGGCAGGAGATCAGCCCAACCAGAAACCATGTGCACTTTTTGGGTCTACAGCGGATATCTTTTCGAATATTACTGATGGTGAGAGAAAGCGGCCAGGCATGCTGGTCATCCGAATAATTTGTCAAGTGGGTCTTGTCAGATCCAGAAATGACAGGTACAATCGTCGCTGCAGCAGGAAGCTAATCTAGCATATCCCACCACCAGTCGCGTGTGTTCATCTCGCTGAATATTCGGCGACTTTCCGAGTCTGCAAGGTGCACCGGTTCAAAACCGAGGGGCGCCTGAAATGGGAGATGTGCCAAAAGGAACTGTATACATTTGAAAATATCCTGGTAGTATAAAGTTCCAAAGAGGTGCAAACAATATTCAATCCAACTATCATTGCAGAGCCCGAAATCGAGTCTAGAGAGTAGCTTTTGTAGGCCATCTGCTGATTGGAATGATTCGATGTTGAAGTTGTCCAGTCCACGCCTCAGATGTTGATATATCCACGTTTTCATTTCCTAGCTAAATGATTGAGCCTGTTGAAAGTCATGTGCTGACTGAAAAGGATGCCATGGATTCCATTGTTCTGAGTACTTGCGATGCTTGTAGTACAATCCAGTTGCTTGGCCATATGGTTTCCCCCACGTGTTTTCCACTCCAACTACCTGCCTATAAGCCCTCATCTTTGTTGGATCAGGGGTACAAGTCAGATCACGCTTCTGGGGGTCTATCGTTTCTTCATCGGGAGTATCTTGAGGTGGTGGAGCACCAGGTACATTGTCTATGGGTAGATGAATTAGTTAACTGAGCTCATCGATGGCCATTCAGGTGCACCGACTGAAGTTGAATCATCATGGCTCAGGTCGATCCCAGCCTGCAGGTGGTGAATTGTCATCATGTAATAGCCCTTCATTCATCAATATTGGGTGATATTGTTGATAGTGAGCTTCCAGTCGGTTCTTGTCGAATAATTTCCTTTTGCAGATAGAGCACTTGACATGTTTCCGGCAAGTGTCGACCATATTTGAGAAATCGTCAATGAACACGTATTCGGATGAATTTCGATGATGCTTCAGGGGGTGATAAAGAGCCTCAGCAATATTGGTTTGAAAGTGAGGTAACTCAGGTTAGCGTAACACATTCACAGCCACATCGCACCCCGCCAAAAGCGGTGGTGGAGGTTTCTTTTGTCATCACTGCAATCACCACAATGGGGTATTATACAACATCAATCTGAGTTATGCCTACGCTCGAGCCTCCGAGCAGCTAATTATGAAGGTAGATTGTTATAATATAATGAATAGGTGAGTTTCCTAGCTAGCTGGATTTCCAGGCATTGATCATCGAGAACTGATAATGATGGTTGAATGTTTGCTTCGGTAACAATCCTTGGCTGGAGCGTGGATCATGAGGAGAACTTGGATGTATAGGCAAGGAGCTCAATAGGAAGCAATCACTGTTGCTGCTCGACTCACAGGCCTTATATTGAATGAGGTTGCAAGATCGTACACGCACAACGTATGTGTAATATCCCTAGGCGTGCTAACGTTTATTCTGGATACAGTTCTTGTTGGGTTCCTGGAGAGATTATATCATATCCCTGCTATGACCTGTAAAGTCATCAATGTGTACGAAGGTGAGCACCTATCCAATATTTTAGTATACGAATTCGAGCATAAAACAAAGAAAGGCGGAATGTGTGTGATTAGGGTTTCTTTTTCTCAAGGCTTGGATTGGTTTCATAGATCAAAGGTGTAGTGAAACACCACAGATAGTGACAACAAAATAGGATATCAGGAGCCCTTCATTCCGCCAAAGGTCACTGCTACCTGCAATATACTCAACCATACTCCGACTGATTCTATGTCCCATCTGGCATCTATAGTAGTTTACCGCTATTTTTGTTTAACAGAGCATGTCGACGAAAGGATCTCCACCGATGACAGTTAATATGGCTCCACCAGGTGGCCTATTTGGCCCGCAACATTGCGGTGAGGACAATTCAGAATCACCGGATAAAAGTTCACAACATGCTACTTGGAAAGACAGTCAATTTGGGAAACACACCAATTAATATCATCCGCCACAAGGGTACAGTTACCCTGCTTCACAGCAGCCATTTCCAGGCACTCCACAGTTTTATCACCAGTCTCCATTCAACATGACACACAGTTTGCAATCTACCATCAGCACAAGCCAAGGATATCCTTCAAGTTATGGGCCACCATGGCAAGGATATGGCCTGCACCAAGGTGGTTATGGCGGGTTCCAAATGTTCCCCCCTCCACAGTTCCCGGGAGAAGGGCCGTCATCTCCAGGTGCACCAAGAGTGCCTCCAGGACCGCCGGGAAATCATCCAGTCAATTGACCAACATCTTCCAGCTTGACTCCTCCACGACAACCTCCTGCCGGGGCACCTGGGAGACACCCCATAAGCCTCCCGACGAAATGATTCCAGCCACCTGTGGAACCGCGGAAAGTAGATGGTGTAGGCATTATGGACTTGCCCCCACTGCCTGGGATATCCTACGATGACTATAATGCAGCAGATGAGAGCAACGATTCGTCGGACTTGGGTGTTGCAGAAGGCAAACCCCCAATCACCTTGAAGGAAATGGAGTTCTCCTTGAAGCCAGTTGCCAAACTGATGGGGCAGCCCAACATTAGTGCATTCAACAAGTGGAAGGAAGTATGGGTGGCGGTGTTTCTCGAGAAGCAGCATCGGTCCGTTATCCGGGGGCAGAACCGATTGAAACAAGTTCGATATGGACCCCTTCACTGGGAGACGGCGGTCGCAGATGTTTTGGCAACATTGGAGACCTGGCTGCTGTTGGTTAATTTCGATAATGCTGAATCGATTTGCCAGAAGTGGGTGGAGATGTTTCTGAAGAATAGTGCAAGCAAAATTTGAAAAGCGAGGAACAAGGGAAGGCGAGACATCAAGCGACCAGCGATGGATTCGGGAGGCCATGCGGGCAAAATGGTACGAAGTCACTTCACAGAGTTGCCAAATACATCTTCCATGGTTATGATTCACTTGGTGTCGAATGGCAACGATATGGTTCTAGCCCCCAAACAACTCCAAACCTTGTATACAGATGTGAGGCACTGGGAGGAATTGGTTGATTTCATCAACAAAAACAGCGGCCTGAAAGAGTAATACATTCTCCGATCAATGTTCAAGTGCATCTTGGTGCATGACCAATTGGAAGAGGAGTATATGGGAATATACAAACACGGGCAAATGATCAATGACCCCATATATGGCCAGATTTCGTACAACTGTTGCCTATCAAATGCTTTCAAGTTGAAACTTGGACATAATGTGAAGATATTTGTGGTAGAAATGATGAGAGTGACCGGGAAGGAGACTGCACAGCACGTAATTAGGCCGACAAAGGTAATACCGCTAGCCATGTTAAGGCTAGACGTGAGCAACTGCGAATCATTATAGATAGACTTTGGAAGATTCTGAAGAGGGTGGAAGAGAGGGAGAAGAGGAGGAAAAGGAGGATGGTGGGCAAGAGAATGATACTTGTATTAATGTAAGGTCTGATTGGAAGAATAGAAATGATTATATTCCATCAACATGTATTCGTTCAAATAGTTGCTTATCTGTAAAATATCTAACATTGAGATGAATTTCAGGAGCACTGGAATATGAGCTGATCTACCCAGCTTAAATCCGAGCAACTGAAAGAGATCATTGAGGATGAAAAGAACTCAGTCAAAAGTTCAAGGGAGGTTCAGGAGCAAGTGGAGGATGGTGAGAAGGTCCTCGACCCAGCAAATACAAGCTCAGGACTGAATACAGTTGTCAATACAATCAACAACAAATTTGAACACAAGTGTCTTGATGAAGCAGTCAGGCTGCTGAATGCCCGTCCTTTTTGCCAATCACCAGATGACCGTGTTCCAGGCCACAAATATTCAATTCCAGGCCTGGCTGGAACTAAGTTTTTAGTGCACCAAGTTTAGGCCATCTGGTTCATCGTGAGGAGATGGGTTTTGGATGCTGATATGCCAGGAGCACTGGTGGCAGATGAAATGTGTCTTGGAAAGATTTTCTCCTTGGTTGCAGTGGCAATGCTTTGCAAATTGGTGACTGAGAAAGTTGTAATGGGGTTGACACTGTTCATGTTATGGGGGAATACCCTTGAAGAGTGGGTGATTTTGGCGCACAATGACTTTCCCGGCATTGTCGGTGAAGAACAGGAGTTGTATCCACTCCAGAGGGTGAATTCTGTTCCCCGCCACCTGTTGGAGATCCAGTCAACACCACCCCACGGGCATCCAGCACTGATCTCAGCCCTTCAACCAATCTTGGTTGTAACAATGCCAGGAGTGGCTGAGACCTTCAAAGGTGTTATCGACGAAATGACACATGGAACCAATTTCAAACTCATCAACTTATTGCACATCAAAAATGCGAATCTTGCCCACGAGGATCTGAACACCAGTATTGACGAGCCAGAAAACCGATGCAACATCTACCTTGTGTTATATGATACCTTAACATGTAGAGCGAAAGCATCAAGCAATGGCCAACTCTCCTACTGTGCATGGAGTTTTGGGATTTTTGATGAGTCCCATCAGTATAAGACTAAAAACAGTGTGGGCTGGCAGATTGCAATCAAGGCAAAAATTGGATTCAAACTTCAAGTCACAGCTACACCAGGATTCCATTGATTGTATGACTGGTGTTTTCAGACAATATGGCTGTTTTCAGGTGTGCCTGAAGATCCAGTGGATGATACTGTGATGGAAAAGCATGGTGCTGAGGCATTGTATTCCGCTGTGAAGAGTTTGATGCATGCTATCTGGACTAAGGACGAAGACGCTCAACAGGATGCAACACACCGGATGATGTAGATTGCAAAGCCATGGACAATCAGACCGTGGTCAGAATCGAAACTGGCCACTGGAAAACCACTCGTCTGGATACCAATGGGGAATTCACACCTCATTGATCTCGAGTGGAATGAGGATGAGCAAGGAGATCTGAAGACCCTGGTGCAGAGGTATACTTCGCGGGGTGCTTCTGGAGTATGTAGGGTTCATAGATGGCGGCTAGCATGTTTCTCGTTATTGTTGAGAGACACCGTGAATCGCAACGGTGTTTCTGGACAATGGCACCATGAATGGCCACTCAATAGATGGGTGGAATCTCCGATTTTCCGATGGCTGAGAGAGACATTTCTGGCAATACTTTTCAAGGATGCTGTAGAGTATCTCGAACCTGACCAAGACGACGCATCGAGAGAGATGCTCCTTCCACAAGAGAGAAACAAAAATGCACCGCCCAGTGCACCTCCTCCACAAAAGGCAGTGCTATTTTGTCCTCTTACTGGCCAAATTTGCTATTTGAATTGGTGGCTAACGAAGTTTTGTGCATATAATGTGGATATATTCCACATGCGTACCGAACTGGGCAATGATGAACGCACAGAAATGCTGCTCGAATTCCAGGATTCACTAAATCCCTCTGCATTTATAACCACACCCAAAGTGGGTGGGACAGGCCTAAATCTTACAGCTGCAGATCATTCAGTAATAACTCAGAAATTTTGGGTATTGAATAAGCAGTGGCAGACATTTGCATGAGTTGTACGGCTAGGGCAAAACCGAGTACCACATACATGGTTACTGAATACATGTCCTGGTGGCTATAATAACTGCGTGAGTAATCTCCACAAACACTCTGGAGTTATGCAAATGAGGATACTGCATGGCCTATTGAGTCGACTGAACATCACGACGTCGATGATATACCGCATTCTGGAGGCTCATGAGGATCATACAAAGCGGCTGACAGAGAATCGAGACACATTGGAGTTTGATGAACCATTAATCTTAGAGTGTTAGATACTTTATCAAGGTATGACTCTTTAGATATTCAAGCAACATAATCTTCTTAACTAAGTCAAACAATCAAAAATGTCGTTTGTAAAGGACACTATACTGGAGGGATGAATCTTTCTCTCTTCAATGTTGAAATAAATCAAAGTTCTGATGTTGGAATTGTTGTATCTTGAATTAGAAATGGCGAGAGTGGGATTTCATTGGTGCTCTTGTTGATTATTAATGACCATTTGAGATAAAGTGAATTGATACGCGACATAAGATGTTCCTCCGGCTGACCTATTACATGATAAATGGCATGAGTCGAATTGTCAGAATGATGCAGTGAAGGGCTTCAATCAATTGTCAGTTGCGAATTTGAGGTGCACTGGAAGCCTAAAGCTACATAGGTATTTTGCATGAAAAAGCAAAATTCATCCACTTTCAGGTGCACCGGAGTCTCTTCAGCAAATGTCATTTGATTCATTACGACAGATCGAACAGTCCATATCTGCCACTCACGTTTAGCAATAAGACAGGCTAGTTGATATTCAAGTACTTATGTCTGAGTATGAGACACGGCTTGCGTATTTGTGGCAATGCAAGAGCGTTTGCACCCATGTGATCGAAGTTCAGGTGCACCGGAACTTCAACCTTAAGCCAGCAAATGCTGTGGCTATGCCACGAATATGCTGACACAGAGACTCAATATCGCTTAGACTGTCGTTATGCCAAATGGGATAGGCAGATATGCAGTGATCTAGCACTGCTTATTCACGAATCTCATTTGTCAATTAAAATAGACTAGGCGATATTGAGTACCTGTCTCAGGATACTCGTGGCGTAGCCGCAGCATTTGTTGGCCTATTGATGATGTTATGGTGCATCCGAGAATCCTGGGCATATCTTCGTAACTGATTCAGCACTGCATGTTCGCCAATACCATTTGGCTATCAAAACAGACTTGGCGATATTGAGTACTTGTGTCAAAATATGAGACATAGGCTCACCTATTCATGGCAAAGCCGCAACTTTTCCTGGAATATCATTGAAGTTCTTGCACACCTCTGATCGGCATCCCAGAGAGTCAGAAGCTGAGACACGTCTTGGGTATTCTTGGCTCAAATGCCGGTTTTGCTGCCGGGGTTTTCCTGGCCTATGATTAAAGATCATTCACAACTGCAATCTTCAATCCTATCCAGAATGAGCTTCTTGGATATGTATGAAGCCAACTTTGACAAGCTGCGAGTCATTATAGTTGTTCTGATTCCAGCCCAGACACGCCTCAAGATCGACAAATATCCAACTGAAGTGCATGTACTTGGAGTACGTAGTGCATTTTGTATATTTAAGTTTGCTCCATTCTCATTATGTTTTCTTCGACTTTGAATTAGTGGACCCAGTGCACACAGATCTATCAAGACACTTCATCTTTAGGTGCAGGCAGCTCTTCCCGCTCCGTGCCTGCACAGATATGAACCTATGCTTCATTAGTATGTTCAAGGCCGCTGCTAACATGCGTTCAACTGTCAGCTCTGTGTCAACTGTCCGTTGGAGGAAGGTTGCCACTGCGCAACTAAACCATAAATGCACAAGCCTGGCCAATTACTAACCCCATTTAACTCGATATTGACTAAGTAGTATGTTTGGACCAATGCTTCCAAATTCTAAAATAGCTTCGGGATGTTCGGGCTCTGTCAAAAGAGCTGTGGAAGCTTAAGAGTGAGAATTTCAAAAGACTGATTCTGCTCAGCGACTCGGCAAGATGGCTGGCAACTCCCACTCACCCATGAACCGCACTTACTCAAAGAGGCCTAAGTTCTCAAATCTTTGAATCAAGACTTAACTGTATTCTGACTGAATGTATGTTTGGGCTGCGAAAACTCATATTCGAAAATAGATTATGTGGACCAAATTCCATCGAGAGAAGCTCCGAGAGAGGTAATGTTGAAAGCTTGCGTTATGAGAAGACAACTACGAAGTGTGCAATTAACTGTCAGAGTACGGCGAGCCTGCAATTCTCAGGCATTGAATGTAAGCATAACCATTTCAACTTCGGTGCACCTCAATTCCCCGGAACTGCAAGCATGCAACAATTATTCCTCTGCCTGCCCTGACATGACATCGCACTACTCGTCAGATTTTTAAGTCACCGGAAGAGGGAAAACACCAACCCTACATGGAGTAATGCCAAGAGTCATTGTAAGCGCCCACACTAGTCATTACTAGTTATTTCAAGAGTGGGTTAGAGTTTTTATATTTCCAGGAAAATGAACATCTGACGAGTATACATTCATACCATTGTAGAATATAGCTTTCAACCCCAATATTTATTTTAAGTCGACATTGTAGTTGTGAGATTCAATAATAAAGGTGTGATTTAACAGTGTGCGATTTAACGGTGTGCGATTTATTGGTGTGCGATTTACCGGTGTGCTATTTAACAGTGTGCGATTTAACTTTGTGTGATTGAAAGGTGCCGGATTCAATGATGTGCGATTTAACGGTGTGATTTTAACGGTATGCGATTCACCCCTGTCTCATTTAACATTGTGCGATTTAACGGTGTGCGATTCAACCGTGTGCGATTTAACGGTGTGATTTTAACTGTATGCGATTTAACCCTGTGTGATTTATTGGTGTGCGATTTAACAGTGTGCGATTCAACAGTGTGCGATTTACTACATATTATGCGCAAAATCAGAAAGTGAGTGAGAATTTATGACCCATTTGTTAGCAATCTTGGCATTGATGAGTGCTTGAATCAATAAGATTACCCCTGAATCATCGAACCTACATTACCATTCTTTCTCTATGCCTGTATCTCTCCTTTGTGTACCAAATTCTCTCCCTCTTCCATTAACTAACTACTGCAACATTGTTGTGAAGACTATTCTGCAGATACGGCCCAGATGAACACATGAAAGAGAAGTTATGCTTACAATATTGCCTCATCGACCACTAACATACCTGCAGCATCCTAATACAATAGAATATCGTGAAAATACATGTGTCCTTCCGGCAGATAAACCACATATGGAGATTCATATTTCCCCTCGCTTGATAACAAACTCCAGCATGAACCCTTGCAACTCAGCCGTCACTCACAGGGTCCCAACCAAATCCATCGAGTACTGCAGATTCTAAATGCTGCACCAATTTCTATGCTATGCGGTCACCGCAAATGCTCGAACTTTCACGCATAATTACTACGTTTAGAGGAGTCATATGCAGGGGCTGCTGTTTTCATTCAGGTTCTCGGTGCTCAATTTGTGGCCAGCACCATGTGTTAGTTGATGTCGCGAGTTATCTTCCAGTGTGTCTGGTTCTATTCTCTATGTGTGTTGGCTTTGGCCAACCTCCAATTCTTGCATCCGTACAGAGTGTTGTTCAGAAGAGTTGCTAACATTCAGCATTAGGAATCCATCTATTCTGGTGCACCTGACAATATCCGAAATCGCAACATGGACTGCCGTCCTCAATATATATATAAACCGTTGAAGTCATCTCTCCAGAACCCTTTCAAGGTGCGCCTCCAATTGCATCCTCCTTGACTATTTGCAAATTCTTGCACCATTTATCCCGTTATTGTATTGCACTTGATCTTATATTTTCTGCTTTTACACTCTCTCCCACATTCTCAAACTTTAGATCTTCATTACAACAAATGGAACCTACGCCCAGCCAGGTGAGGAATCACCATTCACAGCAGAATCAAGAAGCACACCTAGAGAGAGCACTCGCTTTCAAGAAAGTAGCCAATCTTCATTGTCCATCAAATGATTGCCTTCCAATTATGTACCTTTGTGCGTTGTATTGCAGATGACTAATATCCCCGATTGCATTAATGAATCAGGATGACAAGTCCTATCAGGAGATCGGTAATGACGAGAGTGAGAACACCGGAGAGTCCACCTTATCATCCGACATCGAAGATGATTATCTCGATCATCAACAGGAGGTTCTTCATCTAGGTCAGACGCACCGTGACATGTCACTATACACTACAAGGGTTCCACTGCCAAAGGAACGGAGCCATGCCGATACTGTCATTGCACGACCTCTGCTTCCAAATTCCGGAAATCTACCTGCCACAATGGGACCACTTCTGCTCAAACGCCAAAAGTCATCCCTCCTCAACAAATTATCCAAGTCTGACCGTGCACCATCTGCCCAGGTACTGGTGCTTCCCAACAAGTCTGGTGGAGACCAGAATAGTCCACCACCCAAGGCCAGTAGTGATCACAACATTCCCCAACACCAAAAGGCTACTTTTGAGGTAGTGAAATGGTTCATGGAGGCAATTGTATAGACAAAAACTCCTTGGCCAATATTATCCGATGACAAGTACTCGATGGTTGAAGAAGCTTGGAAACTAGTGATCGAAGCCCAGGATCGTCAGCGGGCATTACCAGATGCACCTGTAGGTACACCATCTGTATGTCAATTGCCCGGTGGTTCATCCCTCAAAATAGATCCGCAAACACGAGAAGCTGTAAGTCTTGAATTCTGTTTAATGCTTTTCTATCAGACTTATGGATATTGACTACCGCCAAAAATATTCCTAGTTCAAACTACAGAATAGTACTATTCAAGGACAGCTGGCAGATGGGGCACATCGAGCTGTTGTCTGTAGTTACCAGTTGGATGTGGGCTCTAAGACTGACCATCGGATCAAGGTTACGAAGCTCCTTTTCAATATTGCTTATCTATCCAAGGTGGTCGATGATTTGAAGTCTTGGTTCCCACGAATGAAAGTGCTTGATTTCATTTACCACCAATTTTTCTTCACCACCAATAGCTTGGGGCACCAGCCAACAACATCACAGTATTTCCAACCTCTTGCTTTACAGACTTTAGCGCTGGCAGCTGCAGATATTCATTGTGGGCTGTCTGAATACACGAGTAGAAAGAAGGCCACGGTTATGTTTTCTCCAGATGAATATCGAGGTACATTTGGCCCTTCCCCTGTGATCAATTATACTTTAGAAGCTACTACACAAGCAATCGCACATCAGCGGCCGCATCAGACCCCCGCCCCCCCCCTCTGCAGCGCAACTCCACTAGAATAGACGCTCCTCAACCCTCATCAGAGCTCCTCAGCCTAGATTGAACCTCTTCTATTTCATTCTGCAATCAATTCCTCTTCTCAGCGCTCCTCTGTCCCATTCCGCACTCTAGACCCCCCTATCCTTGCTGCTCAGCCCGGGATGTGAGCTCTTCAATTTCTACCGGCGCTTCTATAATACATTCCACTCTCCTTACCCCAACCCATTTTCAGTGCTCCTTCTCTGGGATAAGCACTCCTCAATCCCATTGGTGCCTGAATTGGCTCTCCTCTATTTCATTCCGCACTCCTTAACCCACCCTCTTTTGGCGTTCCTCAATTTCATTCCGCACTCTGACACCCTCTTCTTTCAACAGTCCGCAATTTCATTCCATACTCCTGAACCCCTCCTCTTTCAGCGCTCCTCAGCGTAAACTTGACTCTCTTCTTTTTCATTCCATGCATCTCCAACTCCTTTTGTGGTACTCCTCTTTTCCACACAACACTCCCCCATCTGGCAATCCTCTTTTCCCCTGGTAGTTGTTCCCATTTTTCATCTGAATGTATCATATTGCCTCTCATACCCCCATTTATGTTCGCAGCTATCTAATATCTCATTACACCTGTGTTAGATATCACAAATCAAGCCAAACGACATTGGAATTCCATTTCATCCACTCACCAGGAACGAATAATCAGCAAATACAAGGAACCCATCCAGCTTCTTTGCGCCGTGGGTGATTTGTGTGTTTCTGCTTTCATTGGCCCTGATGAGATGCGAGATGGAGTGGATGACATCGACAGGATGTTTGATTGATATTTTTCGATCGCTTAGTTGGGTTATGATTTCGGTGTACCTGGGTTTATGTTTGAATCTCTCGCCTTTTTCTTTTGTTTCCTTGATGCAGTGAGGCACAAAATACAATGTTGAAGAAGATGACAGCGAGTCTGATTCAGAAGTGATGATATGCGATAATCCATACATCATATGCGCTGTTGAGGGAAGTCGATTGCTTCTGTATATCCGAACAGTCACTGATAATGCCTGTCGTTCTCTGAATGAACATCCATAAGAACCCAGGCATCTCTCAGAGTTTGTTCGTGATTCCCGTATTGGTTTGGCGACACTCGCAGGTGCACTCAAAGTTCTCTCTGGCGCTCCGACATACTCCGAAACTTATCACAATCACTCCCATCGTACTCCTGTATCAGTCATCAGAGATCCCAGTTACTCCCGTACCTGTCGTCAGAGATCCCAGTTACTCTGAAGGCCTGCCGGAATACTCTCCGAGGGTCTGATACTCTCCTGAAATTGACACTTCTAAGTTTACACTCCACAGCCTCTCAGACACTCCTGGAGTCTTCCAGAGACCAAAATACATTTTGCTGATATTGTACTTTGTGTTGAGTTTGTGGATGGGTGGGATGTTGGACGATGCAAGATGTGGACCACGCTGAGGCAAGCTGGGCCTTTCAAGTCAAGGTTGGTACGCTTGATCTACTTGGAGAAAACAATATCTGTATTTTGACTGTTAGTACATTGAGTATGGCAAGGCTAACCATACAACATTACATGAATTTTAGTGTCTGTTTCTCATAAGATCCCAAGCATACATTGAGACAGACTTCAGCAGACATCCTCTCGGCTGAATCATGTGCTGTATATGTTTCACAAACATGAAATTTTGGCGGTCATTCACATTGAGTTATCCCCTGTATTCAAACAAACTACATAAGACTGAATTGGTGCAACTCGCTGGACCTTTGGAAACCAATGTAACCCTCAGCTCTCATCCGCAGGATTCATCTTGAGCAGAATGCGCATGCTGGCTGTTACTCATTCCATTTTGACTTTAATCTGACTATAGATTCCTAGTGTTAGCAACGGTTCCGTTTTCGGACCGTTTGTACTATAGCGGTTCCATGACAACCCGGCCCCAGGCGGTTTGGTCCGGGTTTGTGCCAAACGGTTCCCCCAATTAAGTCCTTGAATATTCATGCGATAATTTAGTGTTTGGTACATGAAATATGGAGCTTCAGATGGCGCATCTGTTGGCAGTCTCCGATTGTTGATATCTTCAAAACTCAGCAAGCTGCTTTGAAATTATTTTCATTTTTGGCCGAAAAACGAGGTTTTTGGGCTGCCGCTTGCTGAGATTTAAAGATATTGAAAACCGCTGACAGCCAAAAAATGCGCCGCGCTGAGCGGCATGTTTTACGTACCAAACACTAAACTCTCTGATCAATATTTGTCGCCGTAAACTGATGGTTCGCTTAAAAAATCGTCGATTTGTGATGGGGTAAGGCTGTTGCCATGCAGACCTATTAAACCGGCTGGGTCCAAAACTGGAACCATTGCTAACACTACATTCCTCAGAACTTTCCACTGCTTTTCATTATCTTATTCCTCTCCTCTTCCACAGCAGCAAATCATGGCTCTACAAACAACTCAGCAAGGTGTGGGCAAATTGGAATGAAGCACACAGACAGGTGCTTCATCCAATATGCCACCCGCTGAAATGCAATGACAATGCAGACACCAGTAAGGTCACTATGACACTGCCAATTCAGCCACCAATAATATGACACAGAACCCACATTCAAAAGTGGGGTGTAAAGCTGCAAGTAGCAAGAATATGAAGCAGCACGTGATCAGACCTGAGTACATTTATATCGAGGTAGATAGCGATCAACTAACAATGAAATGTCCAGACAGTGTATGTAAAGAGATACTTGACCAATTTATAGCTGCCTGTAATGTGAATGCTTCATGGTGAACCAAGGCTGTTGTTCTGAAAGTCTGCGAAATCAAACATCATGATAATGTCAGCTGGGGGATATTCACGTACAAATTTAGTGATATGCATCCCCAAGAGTGGACAAATAAGGCTTTAGACACCTTAGATGATTCTACAGAAATGTATGTGGTAGAGATAATAGCCAAATATCATATGTAGAACCAGCAACTACTTTCTTGTAGGTTGTCAGCATGTTTGCCCCTCTGCAAAGGGAAGGAGGTCAGGTACAACTTGAACAACCTGACTTGCGCCTAGCCTTGAATATGGCCACAATGCTCGAATTAGAGTATATGCGTGCCACAATGGAGGATAGACAACGCCGGTTCAAACAACTTCTGGCCAAAGTCCAAAAACAGAACATGCAGGGAGTTGAGTTCCCTGCATATAAACATGTGAAGGCTGCGATGGAAATACCCTGGGCTATGGTTCGTAAAAATCAAATGAATGTCTGCCTTCCTTGCCAAAATGGCACAGCACAGAATCAGCAGACATGTAGAAGGAAGAAAGGTATAGGTGCACCGCAACCAGACCAACCCAGGGGGCCGACATCGGAACATATGCCATGTCCACCCGGATTGCCACCTGTCCCACCCAGTGACAATGAGGGAGCTCACGATTCTGAAATCGAAGGGGTGCCATGCAGATATGTTTATATACATACTCCTCTTTGTAGTACTCAATATTTCAATCTTGATACATATGATGAGAATTCCAAGAATGATAAAGATTCCATTCCTGATTTGCTGACTGATGATAGAACATCCACTAGTTAGTACACTATCTGCTGGGTGGTAATGCAGCTGACATCCAGTTTGCAGATGACAGCAGCCTGTAGAGCTAACCTGCAAGTCAAGGTGAGTATTGATACAAAAGAACAGTATTTTTGAGTGATTTATTATCTACAATTAACAGACACTTTAAAGTATCTTTTAAAAAATATATTTATATGTAATATTACAGAACAATGTAGCGATGAAGGATAAAGTACATGAAGATGGTACAAAGGCTGCCAAAACACCACTAATGATTTACTATCCCAGATACAATGATATAATGTTGCAGATACAAGCGTGGCAATATGAGCGTCAATGGAGCATCAATGGTTTTTGGGCCTGCATGTTGGGTAATCTTATTGGCAACTGGTTGCAGCCATTCATAAATGAGGTATTGACCACCTTTATAGGCAATAGAGAAAGCGACATGCTCTCTGCCCCATTCTGAAAATGAGCGTCAACATAGCATTAACAATGTATGGTCTTGTAAGTCAGGTAATTGAAAGGTGGTTTGGTCCTTGCGATACATAATTGAAGTATTGGCTGCCTTTGACGGCAAAAGCAATTGCAGCCTGCGGCCTGCCTGATCATGAAAATTAGCGTCAATGGAGCGTCAAACATTTTCGGCCTTTTATCATGGGTGACTAACGCACAATCCGGCCGTTATTGTCAATTTACGAAGTTTCAACTGATTTTAAATACTAAAATGCTCATGAACTCTTCGTTGCAACATTGTATCTGAAATAAGTTGTTATTGTTTGGGATGCCATGACAGGAATATCTCTTGGTCATCTGCCTAGAGAGGCTACCAATTCCTCCCGAATAGAAGTCTGTGATCAAGTCCCACTTGGAGTACCTACAATTAGTGTTAGCAACGGGTCCAGTTTTGGACCCGGCCGGTTTTATAGGTCTCCGTGGCAACGGCCTTACCCCATCAAAATCGACGATTTTTTAAGCGAACCATCACTTTAAGGCCACAAATATTAATCAGAGAGTTTAGTGTTTGGTATGTAAAATATGCAGCTCAGCGCGGTGCATCTTTTCGCCATCTCCGATTTTCGATATCTTTAAATCTCAGCATGCGGTAGCCCAAAAAGCTTGTTTTTCAGGCCAAAATGACAATACATTCGAAGCAGCTTACTGAGTATTGAAGATATCAAAAATCGGAGACCGCCAAAAGATGCATCGTCTCAAGCTCCATATTTCTTCTACCAAACACAAAATTATCGGATGAATATTCAAGGACTTAATTGAGGGAGCGGTTTAGCACAAACCCGGACCAAACCGCCTGGGGCTGTGTTTTCTTGGAACCACTATAGTACAAACGGTCCGAAAACGGAACCGTTGCTAACACTACCTACAATGCAAGACTAAAAATCATTGATACTCAGTGAACGCTCATATTCAAGATTGGGCAGGGACCGTATCGCTTTCACTTTTGCCTTTAATGGGGGCCAATACCTCATTTATAAATGTCTCCAACCAATCGCCACTCAAATTACCCAAGATGCAAGACACACAATCATTGACACTCCATTGATGCCCATTTCCAGAATGGGGCAGGGAGCATGTTTGTTCTTTTTGATTATAAATGCGGCCAATATATCCAAAAAAAGACAATAACATACTATCATTAATATTTTCCAATTAACAATAGAATATGTGAATGCAACCATAAATCGAGCAACCCAGAAAGCAGAACTTGGTATTGGAACCAATGAGTCTAGACAAAGATGGCAAAACCCTATGGGTTAAAGGGTACAGGTCCAGGTTTGGCCACCAAGAAGTAGCAGGATGTGTTTTTGGACATGTCTAAAACCGAATGAAACAGGTTTTGTAGTCCGACCCTGGACTGCTGGTAGGTTACCCGGACCTGTTGCTAACACTAGTCCAGAGTAATGGTCCCAGTAGCTCTCAATCTTTACCCATTTAAAGACTGCATTTTGTAGCATTTTAAAGGCAACATCATACTCTATAGCATGTTCTTGGATTCTATTCTACAACTTCAGAAGCATTGATGAACCCCGGAGAACAATCCCCGTACACCAAGATTTACAGCATTTCGTGATTAGTGTAATGGTGACACGTAGCCCGAGGCCGGGTAAGCGCCAGTGTATAGAGGTCGCCACTATGGCAGGTAGATCAATATCGAATATCTTACCACTGAACCCCCAATATATACTTACTCGATCTCGCGTACACCTGTATCTCTGTATCATATATCTGAGGCCAAGTGTACACAAAGGTTACGTTACATTGTATTCAATTTTCAATGGACGGATACATTTCCCTCACAAGGATTCGTGAGTTTCACCCCTATTGTTGAAACTGAAACAACTGACACGTTCCACATCAATTTTACCGTCAATTGATTACTATGCCCCAACAAAAGCTGCCCGAGGTCAATTGAACTTAGCTAGTCCATGTTGATGCACTGACAACCTACAATCTTTTCAAGGCCAAGTAACCTCTATTCTCGCCCAACAAGTCTCTGTACCTCAGCCGGATGAAATCAAGGACGAAAGTGATCACTACGATGAACAAAATGCTCCCGACAGGTAAAATGACCTGGGCCACTGTCTGGGCAACAAGTCCAGTGAGCCCGAACCTACTATACAATCCCTGATTGCAGCCATGCGAAGGATGCTGCAGCAACAGTAAGAGAATCAATTGCATATGGTTGATCCAGAAGTGTTCAAATTATAACATCTGGATTGAGTACCCATTGTCAAAGTCCACACGATTGCCGTACCCCTTAACATGGCAATTAACGCCAAAGTCCGGAGAAATCAGGAGATGATACATGAGGCAACAATGATACTTTCCACGATCACAGACCAATTCCTAAGCATGCCTACAGAAAGGACTAATAGTTAAAGCCCATTCCGGAAGAGATTGTCATAGGTATGAAGACCCTGTCATCTTACCGGCAGAGCTGATGGCGGGCCACAAAGCGCACCTGAAGACCCGGTCATCTTACCAGAGAAGCTGCCCATTGTTAGACAGGGCCACACCATGCACGTGAAGACTTGGTCATCTTACCGGAGTTACTCATCGCTCTTTGGAATGACTTCGGAATCCGGCTTATGTAATCCCGGTCATCATTTCAGAGGAGATGGCAATTCTCATGACGGACTGCAAGATACTCAGAGACTCCCGGTTATCATACCGGAAGAGATGCCAATTCTCTTTATGGACTGCAATGTGCTCCGAGACTCACAGTTGTTCTACGAGAGATAGTTGTCATTCTGGCAAAGGACTTCTCTACTACACACACAGCCGAGGTTGATAAACACGATGTGCTGCAGTCATTCAGGTAGAAGAACCAGATCAGCTGAACGATTGATTCCCAGTCTCAGATCGGAGGTGAATGTTGCACTTCATAAGAGCACCAGTGTACAGATTTAGCATAATATCTGGGGCTTTATGTATCCCGGATTTCAGATGTCAACATGGCAACTGCCAGTCGTCTACAAACTCCAGTTGCCGGGGAGGCACAAAGGTCACATAATGACAAAAGTGCAGCGTGGTGGTCACTTAATGATGACTGTGCAGCAGGAAGGCCCCGAGCAGACGACAGTGCATCAATGGCAGTAGATGCAACGTCGAGGAAACCCACTTTAGTCGCATGTGGCTTCATGGAGTGTGGGGAGGTTATTTCCTCCTCCAAAACATATTGGTATACCACATATGAAGGACAACTGAAAGTATGCAAGAGGTTGTTCTGACATTCTCTCAAAGAATGAGGAATGCAGTGGCTGCTGGGAGCGACTATGGAGGTCTTCACTTTGGAAAATCCAGGTTAGATTGAGATTATCGCCCCAAGCGCTGGATGAGTGAGCAGGGAGCAGCGGTGGTAGTTGCAGCAGAAGAGGAACCTTACTCAGGTATACATGAATGACTGCTACCGGCTCACTGAGTCACAATGGGAGGTTGTTGGACAAGCAGACTTTGGCTCATTCCTGGGCAAATGGCTTGATCTGCAGGTCCTTGGTTTCCTCTCCCCATCATCCCAGATCCCAAATCTCAAGTCGGAGATAGAGGCCAATGTACATATACTGGAACTTGTTATGTACCTACTGACAATGGAGGTTGTATCCCCATGAGATATAAGGAATATGTGGACATATTCCACAAAGATATAAGAGACTCTGGCACTGCACCGACCAATTAACTATGCAACTGTTCTGGAACCAGGCTTCAAATTACCATATGGCCGAGTCTACATTCTTTCCAATCACGATTGCCTGTGGCAGCACAGCCCATGATTGTAACGAAGCATGATAGTGGACTGAGGCTATGTGTGGACTACCGAGCCCGCAATACAGGCACAATGCAGCACTGACATCATCTCCCCCTGGTCTCAGAGATGCTCGACAGGACCCCAGTAATGCATATCACCAGATCACAACCGAGGAAGGGGATGAGTACAACACCACATTTCGCAGGGCCTGTTCAAATACTGAGTCATGGCTTTCGGATTGATGAATTCACCAGCAATCATTCTATCAATCTACAAGAACCATTACAGCGATAAGTTGTCGGCAGAGCAACGACCTTCAGAGAGAGGGATGACTCTACCTGAACCAATCTCCTCAGGCCAGCAGTGATAATGCACCCCGAAAAAGGGGAAAAGTGTAACTGCAGCAGAATCACAACACTCACCTAGCATCCACAAGATGATAAGCCCACCTGGAGAATTTTGGGGCAGAGCCGAAAGTTAGACAACGAGAACAGACCAAGCATAGGTCAAAACGGTGTAAGCCTAGTTGAAACACAAAGCAAGTTAGCAATCAAAGCAAGTCATAGAATGGATAAAGGAAGTGGAAAAATGAGACAAAGCAGGCCAGGAGACAAGTGAAGTCAAAGACCTCCAAAGTCCAGAAAGGAAGCATTCCAGATAACGCATCGGTCAACAAAGAGACGTACCGAACAGAATCACCAAAAGTCTAACAAGCCATTCTCATAATCAACCACCGATTGGAGTCTAAGTCATAGGTAGAGCAACAAACTTAATAAAGGGGGAGATAGCCGTGACTCTACAATAATGTCCTACCAACATGTTGAAAACCCACTTGGATGCAGTCTACAGAGACATGCACTGAGAACTCAACAAGCAAAGTCTACCAAGTCGACAAAGATTGTACTGAAATAGCGTATTGCGAGTGCTATACTGAGGTCAACTGGATGGTCACCAAAGTGGATTTCCAACGAAGACTACCTAGTCAAGCAGCATCTACGAGTGAATGCCACTAAACTATGACTACCAGCTGTAAGATATACTCAACAGAGCATGTGGAAGCACTGCACAGAGCTCAGACAGCGCTAGCACGCTTGAACTTGGTAAGTACAACCATTTTAGAACAACTTTCATGTATGGTGTCTACAGATAAGATTGTACTCAATTGATATATACGATCGATGATTACCGAAGGCTATGAATGATGCCAGCAGCAGTAGTGCACATCAATGCCAAGTTATGACTGGATGCTCTACCACCTGCACAAACTCGGACAATCATAGACCTCAAAATACACAATACCAAAGATTGTCGGAGAGATATGTGTTTGGAAGTGGGGATGCAGAGGATATGGAAGCAGTTCAGACATTTCCTTCTGTTCCTTTGATTTTTTCTCTTCTCTTCACTTAATCTTTTCTTTGGATCTTGGCCTGGTACAAATGGCGTCAGCACGGGTTTTTACCATCTGCCAATGGAGGTGGAGTTTCCCCATGTGCCGGATCTGCCAATAGGTCACAATTGAGCTGTAGTGATTAGTTATCGGACTTACTGGTTCATATGATTGTGTACGTAGGATAATTGTTTGATTCTTGTTTCGCTTTGCTTCTCTTATCTTATACTGACTTTGACAGCCCAGGGGGTCTACACCAAACGAGGGAGATAATGTAATGGTGAGATGTAACCCGAGGCCAGGTAAGCACCAGTGTATATAGGTTGCCACTACTGCACATAGATCTGTATCGAATATCTTACCACTAAACTCTCCATACATCCTCACTCACTATCGTGACCAACTGTATGTCTGTATCATACATCTAAGGCCAAACGTAGGGGTATGTCCCATTATAGTCAGCCTGTTCATGAGAATCTGTGAGCATTTGGAAAGATCTGTGTAGATGTCTAGAATAGCTGAGTTGTTGAGTTAGAACTTCAGAACAATATTATATTTTGCTGATATAGAAGTATAAAGTCAATCAGATTGGTTGTAAGCTACCTCATATATTTAGAAGTGTAATTTGGAGTGTATTTGAATTTTTACTTCACAGTGTACTTAGATTTGGTACTGAGTTTGTACTAGTGAGTATTTATCAGTACATTCAAGTATGAAATGAAGTTTGTTTAATAGTATATTAAGCCATGTATACCAAATACAGTATTATATATAGAATTAAGTATTTATAATTGTATGTGTATTATAGTGATCTAGTTCTTGTGCATATGTAGTGAACTTTATAGTGCAATCTAGTGTTAGCAACGGGTCCGGGTAACCCGCCAGTGGTTGGGGTTTGGACTGGAAAAACGATTCAGTTCAGTTTCAGACCCGTCCAAAAAACCGACCTACTCTGTCTTGGCGTGGTTGGTACCCGGACCAGATATAAACCCACAGTTTTTTGGCCAATTGTATCATACAACAGAGCCTCATTTTCGCGAACTCAGATCTTTGGCTCCAATTAAGTATTTCAGTTGTGATCGTATTACAATATGATATATATGTAAAAGATGCAGTTTTAGATGCTCTTTCACCTTCCACTCTCCAAATTGAGATCTGATCACTATTCATTGAGTTGCTGTGAAATAATGCAGAAAATTGGGTGTTTTTCGAAACGACTTAATGAATAAGGATTGGATCACAAATTGGACAATGGGAGGTGAAAGAGCATGTAAAATTGTATGTTTTACATATATATCATATTGTGATACGATCAAAACTCAAATACTTAATTGGAGCCAAAGACCTGAGTTTGCGAAACTGTGGAATCGGCCAAAAAACCGCGGGTTTGGCATAGTTCGGTTTTTTGATGTGGTAAAACCAGTTGCAAAGGTTCCAGTTTGGTCGCAATCTGGACCCAGAACTGAACTGCCAATTTGGAACCATTGCTAACACTAGTACTATCTAGTAAATATACTATATATTACAGTCTTAGAAATAGCCTTCTTTGAGCTGTATATTGTGTGTAGTCATTTTTTCAAATATACCAAATCAATAAAATTCTACATTGAAAAATAAGCAACATGTTTTGATTAATAACATGATTGGACTAATATAACATACAATTGTACCTTTCTATTATTTTAGGTAAATACCAACTTGTTTGTATTGAATCAGATATTAAAATATATATATATAAATTGAGGTTTTATATATAAAATATTATATTATCTTGCAATCAGTAAAAGTATATGTAAATATATCATAAAATTCCCTTATTCATGGTACTAAACCCATCCTATGCTTTAGAATTGCAGTAATCTCAATAATATATAGAATTACTGTTCAAAAAGTTATCACAAATCTCAGTTACAATACCATGAAAAGTTTTCGGAATACTGACTTTTTAAGTTTCAGCTGTATACAGCAGAATTATTAAAATACAAAAATATTACAGTATACTGCTCAGTGTAGTCACTTTCAGATAATAGAGTTAGTACACCTTGGATCTGCTTTTACTGGAGCAATTATTTGGACTCAGTTCAGAAGCTTTAGTCTGTACATCCATCTGTATATGTGGTGATATTCACTGCTAGTAATAATGAAGGTGATGGTAATGGTGATAGAAACAGTAATGGTATCAACTGGTGATGATGATGGCAACTGTGATTGTAATGGCAACCGTGATGGTGATGGTAAGTGGCAGTACTTGTGTTAGGGTTTGCATCACCACTAACTTGAAATTACTCAACCGCTATGCCTACTGCCATTCCCGCCACTATGCCCGCCAACTAAGTATCGAGCAATCAGACCAAATGCTGTATTGCTACACCACTTGCCATAATATCAATAGTTGCCTAATTGTGCATTCATCACTAATTGCTGCATTCTTTACACTCAGTATTTGATAATATGCCATAATAACTCAGCATTAATTACAATGCTGTATTGTTTCAAATTTCGGCAGTACTGCAGCAGCGCTACAACAACAGTACCACCCCCCTTTTTTTTGCTATAGTACCTACAGCTGCCACAAAATTATACCTTATTTTCTAGTGCTAACATCTCCTCTACAGCAGCCCTAACCACCTCAGGGTCTACCTTTTCAATAACCCTAGCTCTCTTTTCTCTTGCTTCCAACCCAATAAACTCCTTCGGCCTAACCGTAGTGTCAAAGTCGTATGAATCCACATCTTTCAGCGCGAGATCTACGGCATGATTGAATTTGGCCGGGTGGGCAGTCGAGAGGGAAATAAAGTTGATATCCTCCTCACCATCCTGTTTGGCCTTCTCAACAAGTCTCATTGCCGCCGCAACACCGATCGCGCTGTGGGGATCTAGAACGTAAGGAGCTGATGGTGGCTCGGTGAAGACCTTCTTGATTGTTGCCACAATCTCCTCGTCTGATATCCGCTCGGATATAAAGTCTCTTCGCGCAGCGGCAAGGACTGAATCGGGCATTACAGTACCAACGGTCTTAAGGTTATCCATCCACTGATGCACCGTCTTTCCGGCGGTCTCTTTTTGCTCCTGGCTAGGCTCGCCGTTTGCCGGAGGAACCTCCGAGACGCACTCGAGGGCGAGGTACCATAGAAGACGCTCAAAGTTAGAGGATACAAGAATATCCATTGCCGGTGCGAGGGTTTCTCTGACACCTCCTAGGTGCGCCTTCGCGCTATCTTCTGCAATTCCGCCTGCACCTTCTTCTGCGGATATGGTGTGCTTTTCATAGCGGCCTGACTTGACGAATCGGTCAAGAATATCGTTTTCGTTGGTGGCAATAACCAGTTTATCGATGGGAAGTCCCATCCGCTTTGCAAAATATCCAGCCAGAATATCTCCAAAGTTTCCAGTCGGCACCACATACCTAATCTTTAGGGTCTCCCCTTCAGGGTGCTTGTTCACTAATGCAAAGTAGGACGAGAAGTAGTAGACAATCTGTGCCAGAATCCGTGCCCAGTTGATAGAGTTGACCGCACCCAGATTGTGTGTCTTGCTCAGATCAGGGTGTGCGAAAAGAGTCTTGACAATGTCCTGGCAATCATCAAAAGTACCCAATACGGCGAGGTTGTGAACGTTGTTGTCAAGAACACTCGTCATCTGTGCTTCTTGTATCGGTGAGACTTTGCCTTTCGGATGTAGAATAAACACGGACACATCTTTCTTTCCCCTAAGACCATAGATAGCAGCTGATCCCGTATCCCCACTCGTGGCTCCAATAACCGTCAATGCATGTCTTTTTTCGCCTTCTATGGTCTGTTTGTTCTTGCGTACAAGAAAGTACTCAAAAAGGTTTCCGACAAACTGCAGCGCTACATCCTTGAACGCAAAGGTAGGGCCATGGAACAGCTCCAAAACATGTAAGTTAACCTCGGGCACAAGAGGAACAACAGGTACAATGTCGGGGTGGCGGAAGGTGGAGTACGAGCGCCCAATAAGCGCCTTGAGATCGGCGGACGGGATCTCGGAGGAAGAGATGTATAGTGACAGAACCTCAAAGGCGAGTTCCTGGAAGCTGAGCTTTGACCATGTAGAGGCCCAATTGGCTGGGGGGGAAGGGATAGCCTCAGGAATGAAAAGGCCATGGTCAGAGGCGAGACCCTTGAGTACAACTTCTTCGAATGAGAACTGGGCAAGATTAAGCTTAATGAGCTGTGGTCTCGGGAGTGTAAGTACAACTTACGCCGTAGGAGCCCCCGCGCGAGCTCAGATATCGCTGTGAACTTGTTGGTGCAGCCATTGAATACTGTTTAATGTAGAAAGAGGGGTAATTGTTAACTGGAAAAGTGGAGAATGGAGAGTGCCAAGCTCGTGAAGGGCAAGATATATGAGGAAAGCGGGAGGCTAATAGTCACAAAAAGCCAAGACAAAAAAAGTTCCATTCCGCAACGCCTTCGACTCTCGATGCCATATGCAGTCAGCACCGTACAGATCGCCTGAAAGCAAACCTTAAAATATGAACTTTTCAGGTGTTGCGGGGAACGGCTCTATTCGAGTTCAGGTCCCCGCCCACTACCGCTCAAATCGTGGCCAATGGCCAACTCACGAGGAAGCTCGGAAGCAAATCCTTCTTAATTGTTCTTTATACACCCACCGTGCAGAAGCTTGCTCTTGGTACAACCGCCCAAAATTCCGGTATTACTCCCTCTAGGATATCTATCGGGAGACGAGCATATGTTGGACCGCTTTGAAGTAAGCCCGTCCAGCAACCTCCTCAATCTCCTCTTTAGTTAGCCACAAGAAATCCTCCAAGCCCAGCTTATTTCCCTTCAAATCAGCCTGGCCAGCCATGATCCGTGCCTTCATAAAGAAGACCTTTCCGATGTTTCCACTGTCCGCAGTGTAGTCGCAACCGTAATTGTAGCTGTAGTGCCCTATTGGGACGTTTCCGACAAACCAAGTGTTCATATTTACGCCCACCGCTTCCTCGAGAGTTCTTTGCGCAGCCTGCCCCGCTCCTCTTAGCCACTAGACAAACACAAGGTCGGTGAAGTGTAAACATACCTCCTTCAGGTTCTCTCGCCCCACAACCGAGCTCTGCGGGAACCTCCACGCATGCTTTGACCAGTCCTTGCTCTTGACAAGTAAATACAGCGTCCTCGTCATCGCTCTATCCAGACTTCTGCGATCGTCCTCTTTATCCGCCTTGCTGATTCTCGGCAAGGGTATATCTAGTTTCTTCTCTCCGTCTTCCACGTCCCCTTCAAAATTTGAGTCTTCGCCAGTAATTGTAGTCTCCACCAACCGCCTATATCCGTTGTCTTCATTCTTATGGCTCTCGTCCCCTACCAATAACTCGTCGGCCCAACCATTTGGTCCAAATCCTGTATATTTCTCTCCCGCCGCCTTTTGCTTCCGCTTCCACTCCGCATCGGCCGGCGTACCCTTCTTAAGATAGAAGTAACGCGTAAACGGGAGTGCTAGGCGCTGGTTCAGCCGGCGCTGATAAAAGTAGAACGATTCTTCAAACGGCGAAAGGTAGGGTGTGAGGGTGGGTGGACGAGAGAGTACTATCGACGAGACAATGCGATAGGGGGACGAAGTGATGAGATCGTAACTCTTTTCTGGATTGTCGGTGGAAGCTTCCGGTGGTGCTGTTGCGGCGGCGGTGGATGTGGAATAGGAACGCCGGTGCTGGTGCTCTGGCGGAGGAGTCAATTGCTATCTCAAGAAAGATGGGAAAGTAAAAACGCACTTATCAGCATGCCCAAGGGCTGCCGGACTGATCGTAGGCCAACGTTCATGGCTGGGGAGGTAGAACACGAACGGATGGTAGGTACACTGGGTGAGCTTCGGAAAAAATGTTGCACCCATGCCAAGGCAATAATTCAATCATAGGGCATCATTCGCTACTGCAAAATCCAATCTGTTACGATATGGAAGTTGGGGAGAACCTTGTGCGTGTATTCTATGGTACAGAGAAGAGAGAAGGAGAAAGACTCAAGATATATACAGGAGGCATAGGCCCCTGCAGCAGGGCCGTGTATCAGACCTGTAACATCATGTACATCTGTAACACAATCACCATACAAGTCGGGTTGCGGGCCAAAGTTTTGAGACTAGAAGCCGTCTTGCTAAATTACCGATTGAAGATGCGCGCCCGAGAAACCTCGAGTGTGATCTCACAGAAACGTCTGAGTCTGATGCCGACTTGAAAATACATACACACTGACAATCCGCATTTGATCTCTTCCTCATCTCATCCCCATCTCACATTACAATCCGTCGAGGAATCAAACGATGAAGTAGCATACAACATAGCAGTACAAATGCCAGTTAATCAGCTGCGATAACTCTTCACCATTCCTACAACAGTAAAACAACCTACCTGAGTACCAGCTAAGCGAAAGAAGAAAGAGAAATACAACGTAACTTCGTAGATGAAACGGGTGGATATAATCAGAAGACATAGCAATCATAAATAGAGAGCAAGACCATGAAAGGCAAATGCTCTCCCGAGGAAGTGACGAATATCTGTCAGACAGTAAGAACAAAAAGATGCACAAATACGTACGTTGCCCTATCAAGTATAACCGACCGACGAAAGTGAACAAAACTTCATTAGCCCCAACCACCAAGCCCAAACGTCCTTTTAAAGAATATATGGTAATGTGGTCCTGCCAGTGCTCTCTAAATCTTGCCCTCGCTTTGCGCTTGACGTACTTGCTCAAACACCTGGAATAAACGTTAGCTACTCCATTCCCACTAAACGTCAAAGCGGAATTTCACACCTTCAACATCTTTCTCCTAGCACCCAATGCATTTACTCCTCTTTTATCCAAAGCCTCATCATCCAGCTGCACCAACTCCGTCCATTTCAGGTCTTTCAAATTATCCGTGTACTTATGCAGTCTCAGACTCCTCAACCAGAGGGGAATATCGTTCAATAGTTCTGGATTGGTAGGATCCTCCGGAGGCTTGGAACTTCCCCTTCGACCCCGTGGGCTCCTTCCTCGTCCACTCAAGTCATCGGAGTTGTAACCTTCTGAGCCGCCTAGCGCGGTAAATTGGCCAAGAAGACTATTGTTGAGAAGCGGAGACTGTGCAGTAAGGAATCCGCCAGCTTGGGGAGATGCGAATCCCATCTGACCCCATTGCGCTGGAGAATTGAATATACCAGGTGAACTAGGTCGGGACCTGCCACCAAGGAGATTCGGTGATCCATTCTGCCCTAGCGCAGCAGCGGCAGCAGCAGCCGGAATTTGGACAAGTTGGCCGTGTTCATTGTACATGGTGATGTGGGCAGGCGAAAGCCCGGGAATGCCGCGAGGTGATGCCAGCCCACCAGGACCGCCGCCATTTTGACCGGGTGTGCTGTCCTTGCGTCGCTTGCCCCAACCTTTAGGATCATTATCAAGGATAATGCGGTTATTGACAGTTGAGAGTGCCGCCAGCTTCATTGCGGTAGCGTTGGCTACCATGTCGGCATTTTGGCCCTGCGGAAACATGGTATTCACGGGAGTGTTAACCATTGATGCCCAGTTACCGCTCGAATGACCAGCGTAGGGTGAAAGTTGGGGCATTTCCAAATTGTCGGATGGCGCAGCAAGTGTAGTGGTCTGGATGTTAGTGTTTCCAGTAATCTGCGGGGGAGGATTTCTTGGTGAACGAAGTCCTGCAGACGGAGGCTGGGGAAGCTGGAAGTTGCCCATAGTCGGTTGACCGGAAGCAGACTTTGGCCGCGACGTCTCATTATTGCTGCTGTTTGTGTTGTTGCTAGAATCACTAGGGCGGTTCCAAGGTGAAGACGGAGGGTTGTTTTCCTTTGTATTGGCACTACTGGATGTGGTGATGGACGGGGTACCCAGATTGGAAGAGGAACTACGTGTCTCAAACAAAGTACTGTTCCTGTTCGACTTAATACCGCTAGCGGCCCCGCCCTGCGCAGAAAGTTTGGCCCTTTGAGCGGCAATTGCAGCAGCAGCTTCGGGGAACATCGATGCAGGATCAACACCAGAGTTTCTGTTGGGTCCACCTGGGGATGGAGGAGGAGGTCGATTGTTGAAAGACTCCCGGCTTCCCAGGGTCAATTTACTCATAGCATCATTCATGCGGTTGGCCATTGCATCTGATACAGTCAGTAACAACCACCAACACATCGTTAGATATTAAACAACCTTTTTCAAATGTATTGGGCGAGAGAAGGTTCGACATAGGATGGGATTTAGCCATCTGTTGAAGAACCTGAATGAAGAACCTGATTTGGACCTGTGTGGTCTGCTGTAGAAGAGCATACAAAGCTGCGGTTCTCTCCGCTTCACTCAACACGCGAAACCATTGTTCGATGGCACTGAGCTCATCCTTAAACTCTTGATCCAATGCAGCGGATGCCATTTCCTCGAGCGTGTTCTCATACGTCTCGAGGTCATTAATCCACTCCCGAGCAGCTTTGTCGAGGGCCTCTGTCTCAGCATTCTGCTGAGGAATCTGCGGAGGGTTCAGGAATATCTCTGACGACGGCCTGATGCGTCCACCCATTGGAGATTGGAAGGCGCCCGACATGTCGGCAGAAGCACGGAGATGGTGTCCCGGGCGGGAAGTCGGCGGTCTCAACGACCCACCATTGCTGGATGGCTGCTGTTCGGATGAACTATTGCGAGAAGACATAACGACAGATTTCGCAAGCGACTCAAAGAATAGAGGTGACCGATAGGCTGAGAGGCAAAGATCCCAATGAATGTTATTTCTCAAGGCGATATCTAGGGAAGCGGCCCGGCGGATGGTTGGTGTCAATCGATAAAAGACTCGTTATTCGTCGAGTAACGCAAACAACCAAAACTACGAATTACTGTACTATTCCAGCGGAAGAGTAAGATGGAGCAATGCAGTCCAAATGTCGAGGACCAACCGCTACTACTAGAGCTATCAAGGAGGACGGTACTGCCGAAAGCGACGGTGCGAGCTTCTCCTGCAGTGCCTGCTGACCTCAAAGGAGCTTTGCTGCTGCGGTATGCGAGAGCAAGCAATTTTGCAAAGACGAGAAACAACAAATCTGATGCAATCCGAGATCGATGACAGTTAGGATTCAAGTGTTCGTTGATGTGGTGAGACGTTCTGATCGTGAGGACTCGACAACGAACAGCGTCTGCACCTACCAAGCTTTTCTTTGATGACAAAGTCGTACAGCTGATGCTGGGTCGTTTACGTTAGATTAGGTAGCCAGAAACCAGAACACGATGTTGCTAGGCAAATTTAGACCAAGGCGATCGTCGTTAGAGGAGTGCCGGATTGCAAGATAGTAGTCTGTTGGACGCTTCACCGGATCCAGATGTATGGAAGAAGAGGAGAAACTGGAGAAGCGAAGAGGGAGACCAGCGAAGAAAGGCAAGACGAGAAACGAAAGCGAGCAACAATGACAGCGACAACAAAGATCAAAAAATGGATGGGATGAGGAAAGGAGGAGGAGGAGGAGAAAGACGAAGGTCTTGTGGAGAAAAGTAGCAGTAATGCCTAGATCTGTTGCGGGTACCTACTTCTTAGCGGAAAGGGGAGGGGGAAAGGAGAAGAAGCAAGCCCTACAATGATCGACCCCTGGCGACGAAAGCCGTCCAATGACGAATCCACCAAGGTAGCTATTTTGCGTATGAAGAAACAATGGGCGATGCGATGGTTGTTCCCTCAATTTAGCACTGCCATTGTCAATGGGCTGCAACTGTAACACCTGAATCCCCACTCTGCTCTACTTACTAAGTCTTTACCTGGTCAATGGTGAAGATTTTGTAGGACAGCTTGTATGATACTGAAAAATGAAGGCGATGAAGACATTTTATGATCCAACGTAGACGTTGTATGGCCTGTAAAACCCCAGTTATGCACATATAGAAAGTCATGTATTAGAGTCCCGTGTCGACGGATGAACACTTACAGCCGTTTTAATATCCATCCATAGGAGCACGTTTGTAACACGCCCCGCCATAACATAAAACGAAAAACTGGACTTTTCAGCAGCGCACCTTCAACAGTGCAACATACCTTCCAAGTAAGCTCGCTATTAGTACTCTACGGTAGTCGCATAGAATCTCCTTCTGCAACTCCCTTTGACTTTTGACCTCTTAACTGTGTGGGTATTAGTCCGTTCCGAAAACCGAGCGCAGATTCGGAACCGTCTCTAGAAATCGAATCTAAACCCACCAAACAACAATCCAAGTATCTACTTTCTTTACTATCCGTATGCCTTTTGCTGTCTATCTCCATGTGTTTAGTCCGATTCATTTCCGAACGCAGATTCTGGATCCTCGCGAAAAATGTATCCCAAATCTACTCTCTTCAACGAAAACCGTGACCGTGACCCACCGAATTACTCCTGCCTAGCCAGTGGTGCTTAAGAGTGCTAGCAACGGTTAGAGAGAAAGTCATGGACCGCTCAGCACGACTTTAAGAGGCCTATGGTGCCCGTACCCGCACCCGCCCGCACTCTCCGCGGTCTGTCGTCTGGCCGGGGAGATATGGCCCTGTACTTGGTTTACTCTACAACATTCCAGCAGACGTGACATATTCGAATCATTCGACGTGACCAGGACGAGGTTCTGATGGAACTGGGAAGGGAAAAATGATCAAGATCATTCACTGAAGATGGGACCAAGCTTACTAAAGATTAAGAAGGCAAAATCAATCGACTGTGACCACGGTTTCAAACCCTGGTACCGGTGTCCGACACGTCGGAACCGGAGGAGATGACAGCTCTCGAAAAGACACTGCATGAGATATTGAAATATATATACCGTAAGTATACCTGTGAGCTTTTAACCTGAACCTCAGTTGAGGAAAGTGCTTGGGTCGATGTCTGGCATGAAGTTCAAATAAATATCGGCGCAATATGTTATTCTGCCACCAACGTTGGAATCGTGTGCTGAATTGAGGAAGCAAGAAAGCCGTCTGAACATTACATCTCAACATTCGACAACACCTGCGACAACACCTCTCAACGCCTGGTTTTGCCAAGCTTTCCCCTCTTAGGGGGAGAGTGGGTTTTTACTTTGGCTTCATCCTCACATACTACTGTGTCTCCTTGCCCTTTGAGTGAGTGTACCTTGTCAGCAACACCATTGATACCACTTGGTATTAACACTGAATGGTAGTTCCCTGTCAGCAATGTATTTCTTTCAGATATTTTATATTAGTTATATAATAGTTACAACATGCAATAGTCTTGTATTATCTATTTACTTTTCAGCTTACAGTTGAATAATAGTCAGTGTAATGTGAATAACCTAGGGAGATTTTTGATCTTGGATGTATAAATTCTACCTGTTTCAGTTTTGGTAGTTAGAGTATACTATATTAATAACTTTATATAAAACTTCAAGGGGTAATACTTACAGACTTAAAAAGAGTTCTGATGAAATAAAGTGAGAGAATCAAAGAATATGAGGTGAATTAATTGATTTTTCAGGAAGAGAACTAGCGGCTGTACCTGAAAAGTTAGTGTAGTAAGGAAGTGAAATAGAGAATCAACTGTAGAAAAATAGAACCATGCCAGTAGTTGAAAAGAATATAACATTTAAAAGTATATATATATATGCTTAACATCAGCAAAAAAGAAATCCATCTGGGCAGAATGGCTCCCTCAGAGAGGACACCATCTGTCTGAGCTGTCAGAGTCATCCCGGTGGCGGCTTACTTTGTGCCCGGCATTGATATCACGCGTCGTGTTGCATATGGCCCTCCCATCGCAGTTTCACTCTTTCATCTCATTCTGTAAGTCATCTATTCTAAACAAAAACTCTGGCGTTAGAGCCCAGTGTAACTATATGTCGGAATGGGTTCATTGGGCACGCGCTAGCATCGGGATTGCAATACGATGTGTGATGCTGTGATAACCTCTCCTCGCGTTCCTTCTACCTGTGTGCAAAATGCGATTCTCTCTTAACTAATTATATGCATCATTCCCAGTTGCCAGTTCTATGTGGCTATTGACAATCCATCACTTCTTCTTTCCGTCACCGGCCTTACTACAAGTAGCTATCCCCGGAATTTCGTGTGCGCGGCGGACGATATTTCCCATGTTGAAAACTTGGAAAGCAACTACTGCCAAAGCTGTTTTCACTTGTACAAATTTCGAGACAGGATCCAAGTTACACCACTTTTGAGGTATTGTGGTACACGCCAGGGCTAACCAGTACTCAATGAAATCTCCATCCTCATTCAGGAGCTTGATTTTAAATAGTCATTGCAGTTACCACAGGAGACGACTATTCAGCACACCAAAACATCTCATTGGGTGTTGCTTTACCTACACCCAGTCGTTCCGTCGGTCCCTTCTGCACCAGCTCTGGCTTGCTGTATATCGACAAATCTGAAATATACATTCACCTTTTAAACCTCAACTTGAACCTGAATACCATGATAAATACAAAGTTCAATTGCATGCAGTTGTTCATCCGATATATACGTCTTGTTACGAGTCGTATGCTTCATAAACTCCTGTGTGCTGTTGTACATGGTGATGTAGTACGTTGTGTCTTGCATATTGATGAGTGATGCTCCAAAGTCTTGGATCATAGCGTCAGGATGCTATCCATTACAGCGGTTTTGGGTCCCATGAATTCCGGCTTTGCATATAACTGGGAGCTCAGGAGGGCAGCCAGATCAGCACCGGAAGGGAGGACATTGCAGGTGGCAGCACTAGTCTTAGCAATGGGTCCTGGTTCCGACCACGAACACAGTTCAGTTCGATCCCAAACCCGTCCAAAAGCCCGACCCACTACATCTTGGGGGGCTAAACCCCGATCTGTACCTGTCCACCTGAGGGTTTTGCTAGGATTGGCTAGACCCGTTGCTTCCAATCTCCGGTTCTGGTGTTTGGGTTTTCTATTTATGGTAGCATTCGGATATCCTATTGCTAATTGCAAAATATTGACATTGGTATATTGTTGCCTCTTTCGAAGGTATTAGCTGCCTTTGTAATCAAAAACAAGTGAGACATGGTCTCTGCCCCATCCTGAAAATGAGAGTCAATGGCGAGTCAATGATTTTTCGTCTTGCATCATGGGTAATCTGAATGGCAATTGGATGCAGACGTTCATAAATGAGGTATAGGCTGGATCTATAAGCAAAAGAGAGATTAACATACTTCCTGCCCGATTCTAAAAATAAGCATCAACAGTGCGTCAACAATATTTGGTTTTGCATCATGGTTACTCTGCATGGCGATTGGTTGCAGACATTCCTCAATGATTTACAGGCTGCCTTTATAGGCAAAAGAGAAAACGATACACTCCCTGCCTGATTCTGAAACTGAGCGACAACACAGCATCAATCATTTTTGGTCTGGTAAGTAAGGTAATTGATCAGTGACTTGTCCGTTTCAATGCATGTTGAAAGTATTGGCCACCTTTATCGGCCAAAAAGAAAGCAATAACCTCCCGGCCCGATCATGAAAATGAGCTTCAACAGAGGGTCAAAGATTTTTGGCCTTCCATTTTGGTTGATCAAAGCGTGATGTGGCTGTTAATGGCTATATACAAAGCTGTGACCAGTTATATAGGCTAAAACACTCAGGATCGCTGAGTCGCTGCTTTGAAAATGAACTAAATTCATCAGCATAATGTAAATTGATCTGGAAGCCATAAGCAAACCTCCCAGACACTCCGCTAGCTCTCACCCGTACTGCTAAGTACTTCCAGATGCTCCCAGCCCCCCCCCCTTGAGCTTTGCAAAGTTCTCTCAGACTCTGCAAGAGCATTCCCAGGTGCTTCTGAAAGCACTTGCAGTTATGGAGGTGCATTCAGGATGCTACAAGATTTAACTATCAGAATATTCAAACTTTGGAGCTGCTGAGACCTCTGCTCAGGCCTGTGGGAGACTTTCAGAGCAGCTGAGACCTCAGCACAAGTCTGCAGCAGACTTCAACAGCAGCTGAGACCTCAGCACAAGCTCCGCTGGAGACTTGATGCTATATTCTCACACCAGTGGTTCTTAGCATTCCACAACTACAGGCATTTTGTCTGTCATATTCATCTTTGATACAGTCACAAGATTTGCAACATAATAATCTAGCATGTATTATCTAAGGCTCACTACATATATATATGTTCTCTCACTTTCTTTGTACGCTCCTCGAGCCAGAACTACTTTTTCTCACGAATTCGCTCCGGCGGCAATGCAAGGTGGGGTGGAGTGTTGATGATGGGATGTCTCCTTTTTGCTCGAGCATTTCACCATACCGTGATCAAGTGAACTAGGAGATGCACTCCGAGGCTGTGATCCAGCAAGTTTTGAGATGCACTTGGAGGCTGTGATCGTGCAAACGTGGAGGCCGTAATCGTGCGAGTTTTGAAATACACTTCGAGGCCGTGATGAAGCGAATTAGGAGATGCACTTGGAGGCCACAATAGTGTGAACTTGGAGGCCGTAATCGAGCGAGTTTGGAGATACACTTGGCGGCTGTGATTGAGCAAGTTTGTAGATGCACTCAAAGACCATGATTGAGTGAGTTTGGAGATGCACTTGGAAGGCCATGATCGTGTGAACTGGGAGGCCGTAATCAAGCGAGTCTGTAGATACACTTGGGGACCGTGATCGAGCGAGTTTGGAGATGCCCCTGGAGGCTGTGATCATGCAAACTTGGAGGCCATAATCATGCAAGTTTGGAAATACACTTGGAGGCTATGACAGTGCGAATTTGGAGATGTACTTGGAGGCCGCGATCATGTGACATTGGAGCCCGTAATGGAACACATTTGGAGATGCACTTGGACTCTGTGATCGAGCGAGTTTGCATATACCCTCTGACGCTATGATCGAGCGAGTTTGGAGATGCACATGGAAGGCTGTAATTGTGTGATCTTGGAGGCCATACTCAAGCAAGTCTGGAGCTACACTTGGGGACCATGATCGAGCAAGTTTGGAGATGCACTTGGATGCCATGATCTACAGAGATTACAGCAGTACTTGGAGGGGGTCAATGTGGAGGTGGCAGTTCGGGAGGGAGGCATGATGGGAGCTGAGACTTTATTCATTGGTTAAACTCATAATGGTGGGAATGTACAGAATTGAGTACAACATGGTTTGCGGAGAGATGAGAGACTGACTTGGAGCTGGAGACAGTCGGTGTTGGGATGATACAGTACTCAGTGTATTCTGTACTCGGTGTTAACTCTTGATCATGGCGTGGAGAGATAGAGAGGGATGACTTAACTTTGAGTTTTTAGGTGATGGTAGAGTTGAGGACGAGAAAGAGAGAGATGAGAGGAGACGGGACAAATCATCATGAGAAACTGGGACATAAGAGAATTTGGTGTGCGAGTCAATTGACCATCCCTGATACGGCAGGTACGAGTCTGAATCCGGTGTGTAATAATATCTATACGAGGTCTTCTCAACCCAATCAGGCATGTCGAACCCCTGTTTTCTCATATCCGCTCGCATCCTCCATATCGTTCTTATCTTCATCCCCATCTCTCTCTTTCTCGTCCAAAACTCGACCATCATCGCAAAACACGAAGTCAAGTCATCCCTCTCTATCTCTCTATGCCATGATTATGAGTTGACACCAAGTATAGTATACACCAAGTACCGCATACACTGAGTACAGCATCCACCCAAGATTATCTGTCTTTCCTTCATTCTCATGAGTACGAGTTGACCCCTGAATGTAGATTCAGCTTCCAGTGTGCGTCCCTACACGGTCGACTGACATCAGCCAGCTCTCCATGAGAGTCCAAAGGTAAAGTCACCTTGTTACATTCCCACGGTTGCAAGCTAACTAACTGAAGAATAGATTCTCAGCACCTGGCGCGTCGTCCATCGACTGCCTCCAAGTACTTGTCCAATCTCGCTCGATCAGAGCCTCCAAGTGTATCTCCCAACTCGCTCAATCACGGCCTCCAAGTGCATCTCCAAACTCGCTCTATCACGGCGTCCAAGTGTATTTCCAGACTAGCTCCATTCCGGCCTGCAAGTTCGCATGATCATGGCCTCCAAGTGCCTCTCCAAACTCGCTCTTTCACGATCTAGTAGTGCATCTCTAGGTTCACACGATCACATCGTCCAAGTGTATCTCCAAACTTGCACGATTACGGCCTCCAACTTCGCACAATCATGGCCTCCAAGTGTATCTCCAGACTCACTCGATCATGGGCTCCAAGTGTATCTCCAAACTCACTCCATCACACCCTCAAAGTGTATCTCCAAAGTCGCACGATTACGGCCTTCAAGATCGCACAATTGTGGCCTTCAAGTGTATCTCCACACTCGCTCGATTACAATCTCCAAGTTCACCAGATCACGGCCTGCAAGTACTTCCCCACACACGCTCGATCATGGCCTCAGAGTGTATCTCTGAGTTCACTCAATCATTATTTCCAGGTGCACCTTGAATTCCTCTCAAGCACCGCCTGCAGCCAGTCGAGATATACCGTGTGTAGATGGGTTCCTATATAGATACATAGATAAGAATCCAAACTGAATAGATGAGTTTGAAAAATCGTTGAACGATAAGTAGTAGCGATGATTTCCAGGCGCACCAGCAGCATTCCCAAAAAAGACGTTTTTTCCAGACTGCTCTACAGTGATTCGAGGTGCTCCCAGGCTTGTTGCCGGCGCTCCCAGATGCTCCCAGGCTTGTCATTGGCGCTCCCAGGCTTGACATCAGCGCTCGCAGACTTGTCGTTGGTGCTCCAAGATGCACCGAAAGTTTCCTCTGGCGCACCGAGCTGTTCTCCAACTGATCACAGTCACTCCCTTGGTACTCCTGTACCAGTCATCAGAGATCCCAGCCACTCCAAAGGCCGGCCGGAATGCCCTCCCAGGGTTTGATACTCTCCTGAAATTGATGCATCTAAGTTTAGCCTCCACATCCTCTCAAATACTCCTGGAGGCTTCCAGTGACTAAATTACATTTTGATGATATTGTGATTGTTTGGGAGGCTGTCGTGGGAACATCACTTGCATATCTGCCTATAAAGACTGCCAATTCTGGGGATATAGATGTCTGCAATCATTCAGCAATTAGATTACCCATGATACAAGACCAAACATTATTGTCGCTCTGTTGATGCTCAATGACAAGATGGGGTAGGGAGTGTATAGCTCTCTCTTTTGCTTATAAAGGCGGCCAATACTGTGATTATATATAACAACAACCAATTCACTTTTCACCTGCCTGACTTACAGGACCAATAATCGTTGACACTCTGTTGACGCTCATTTTGCCATTGGCATATCCACACTCTGGAATTATTCACTTTGGCATAGTGTTTCAATGATGGTCTTGTGGCAGCTATTCTGTGCTGTTCATGTACATTCTCCTTTATTACTACATTTTTCTTTAATAATGCATATAAATATACCTGTTGAAATATACTTTAAAGTGTCCACAAATTGTGAATATTGATAAGACTCAAAAATCTCGTTCCCTTCAGTCAACACTTGGCTTCGCTGTCAGGTTCACTCAATTGGCTGCTGTCATCTACAAAATGGCTGTCAGCTGCATTACCATGCAGCTGATAGTGTACTAACCTGTGGATAGACCTTCATCAGTAAGCAAATCTGGAATAAAATCTTAACCGCGTATAGGATCCTTGGCATATGGATCAAGATTGAAAAATCGAGAGGCGGGAAGTGCAGTATGTATATATACATATTCGGGTGGCACACCTTCTGTTTCGGATATTTGAGATCTCTGCCTGTCATCAGATGGTGCAGGTGGCATTCCAGGCCGATGTGGCGCCCGTCGTGGTTGCGGTGCACCTATGCCTTTACGCCTCCAGCGTGTCGGTGGATTCTTCGCAGTGCCATTTTGGCAAGGAAGGCAGCCGTCCATTTGATTTTCACGAATGATGGCTGGGTATCTTCGTATACCAGCCTTTACCTTGTTATGCCCGGGAGAAACAACAAGCCGCTTCTTCTCTTCCAGGACTTCGGTGCAAGGTTTGTTGATTAGTTATTGCATTTCCTCAATTGCGGCGTGCGAAACCCTCCTTTGGCTATTGTGGACATGTTCAAGGCAAGATGCATGTCGGACTGTTCAAGCTGTACCCGACCTCCTTGTCTTGCCATAGTAGCTGGCATGTTGAAAACCTACGGGATATCAGTTGCTGCTTCTCAAGGGAGATTCGGCTATTACCTCAACCATATACAACTCCGGAGCCTACTCTAAAATCTTTAACGCCTGTTTCGTGCATTCCTGGGAATGTTTATAACGAAATTCGTCAGCCAAAATCCCAGAACGGACAAGATTGTGATGTTCAATTTCGCGGACTGTGATGACAAATGCCTTGGTCGACCATGGAGGTTTCCCGTTATGGGCAGTGATAAATTGGTCGCTTAGCTTTCTACGTACCCGGGCTGTACATTATAGCGTTAGCTGACTGTGGTCTACATCGCTATGGATTGACTCTCACGCAATCGCATATTGCTTGTTGTTCCTGCTGTTACCGGTTTTATGTACCATTTTTAAATGTACGTCCCGGGTTATATTTTTCATTGCTACAATTGCAGTGTCACGGTGGACTAACCGGTGTCCGCATTGCTGCTGTATTTGACCAGGTGGTGCATTGGTTGAAGCGCCTGCTGTTTGGCTTGATTCAGCTCCAATTGCACCTGGTAGAAGTGTTTCTGAAGCGATGTCTTGCTGTTGTGGAAAGGTGAGGAAGATGCATCAGCAAAATGTAAAATGGTTCAGAAGTCATAACTCAACGACTCAGCTTTTCTGAATAGCCACACCAATTCTGCCAGAACCTCCCAGAAGCTCCCAAAAAGGCTGAATGCAAAACAATGTGCTTCTCAGGTACTCTGCGAGTACTTTCAAGTGCTCCTCAATGCTTCTGAAGTAGCGGGACAGAATATAAGAAGATTCTATACAGTAAGAAGTCTTCTTCAAAATGCTATAAAATCATGCCTTTAAGTTGGCCAAATTTCGGAGCAGCTGGGACTACAACACTCGTTGCCAAGACCATTCCGGTGCACCTGGAGCCAGACTCTTCCCGAGTCATAATTCATAATGTCTATATCAAATAGTACAATTTAATAAACTATCTCACAGCTATACACCTGAATAAGGCATTCTAATCTAATTAATATACGGTCCATTAGGTATCTAAATCAACATGATTTTTTACTAGCCATACACTATCGATGCCACCCAATGCAGCACTCTCCTGCACCAAATGCGCCAGCCCAACTATTGCTCCAATGGGTACAGTATGCATCATATTCGTTTGTTTGACAACTTGGATGAACCAGTCAACACAATCAGCCCAACCATGAAGATCTTTCTACTTTGAAGAAATCACCACCGCGTATTCCTGAGCTTGAGGACGTAATACCCATTGCTGACTGATTATGCACATCTTAGAAAAGGTCAATATTGCTTTCCTGGCTGGCAGGCGCTCCTGAAATTGGAGGATCTGATTCGGTGGAGTCTAGCTGAAGTATATTACAGGAAAGGAAGAAATTCGACCTTGGAAAGTGTTATCGAGGTCATTCTGTTCACTCTGTGTATACTGGACCCAGATGTTTTGAGCTTCAGGTATGATCCCTTGGTTGGCATGAGTATATTCTGCTTTGCAATCAAGTCCCAGATGCTCAACAGAAGTCGGATTGTGAAATGGTTGCTGGTAATTCAACAGCCCATTCTGGAGTTTAATAAATATACTGTCTATGAGTGCATTCTGATCAAATTTGAGCCTGAGACCACTAACTTCATGTCCCCAGTCTTCATCAATTTGCATGCGGATTAGCTGTCCAAAGTTGGGAATTCCGAAATCTACTGATGCATCTCTGAGGGAGGTTACTTTGATACTTCTGCACACTCCGTGGACATGCGTTTCACTCAAATGGTATACCTGATCTGATACAGGGCTGATAATGGCCTCATCCTGGATTGATTGGAGACTTAACAGATGGGCTCTCGATGTACTTCGCCGTTTATTGGTAGCGGTCAGTAGATTGAACACTTTGGCATAGTCAATATCGTACCAGCCTTCGAGTTCAGTATATGACAGTGTCTCCTCCATATAGTCAAGACCCGTACACCGGTCATTGTGCTTGAGTAGCTGTCGAATGTAATTGTCTTTGTTGCTAGATTGATATGCCTCTTTCACATAGGCGATATGTAGCTGTTCAGAAATATCTGTGGTAAAATTGTTATCAGCGAATTGACTCTGATATATGCCTCACAAGATGCATCTTTGGATATCCGAAATGTATCACGTGCTGTTCAATGGTTTTCCGGAGTGCCTGAATGCCAATTGCTTTCCATGAAGCTTTACACTCGATTTAACGGATGCACAATTCCGTCTTGAACCGCTTCTGTTCATTCCAGGTGATGCCATAAGTCTCTCTCTCCAGCTGGTTTGTAACATGCTCCGTATCAGCCAAGCTCCAGGTCCTGGCTTCTGTCTCAGCATCGGATAGGTGGATCCGAAATTTCAGTCCTTTGTCGGTGGACATGATTGCCGCCCCGTAAGCCTCGTCTTCGGCGGCAGTGTTCTTTAGGGCAAGTTCTTTGGCCAATTTGCTTCTGGGACTGGTTGCCTTCGTCATGACTTCCTGCAATAGATGTCACTCATGACATTGGAATAATATATCGAAAAGCTTGTGTTTAGCTGGTGTCACTTGATGGAGTTCACGCTGCAATCGCTCAATTGCCTTCTAACGATCAGCATCTGACCAAGTGGTTGCATCTTGTTGGGCTCTGTTCAGCCACACCTGAAATTGCGTACGTTTTGATGTGGAAATCTTTTCAGCCCCATACAGAACGGCCTCCATTGCAGCACAGATCTTATGAATCTTTCGTCCGCGTAACTGATGGGATTCCGTGGCCAACAGGTCATCCACTTTGGCCTTCGCAGACTTCAACATTTTCTGTTCTCGAAAAATACCCTTCTTGGGGCAAAATCCCATCATTGCATCATCTAGTGCTTTGAGGGATTGATTCGAGTGATTTTGTTGGCCAACAAGGACAGATAATTCACATAATGCCCGCACTGCTCCCATCACCATTTCATCGGAGGCATTTTCAGCCACAGCTTTCCCATCATTTTTGGAGCAGTCAAGAATTGGAGCACAATTCACTGGCAGTGATCTGATCATTCCACGGATCTCTTTACCTTGCCAGGTGCCGCTTTGCAATAAATCAAATGGTTAAGAGAAGTGCTGGAGGCCGGGATATCGTGGCACCGATGTGAATCGATTGTCACATTGATCACTGATATTTCTAGCTTCCAGGTATTTGAGTAGCCAGTGCAATAAGTCTTCATTGAAACTGAGGAGCAGCTGATGCAATTCATCAGGCTGCCAAAGCCGATAGACATTGCAGAGAGGGTACTGCCAGAACTGGTTGCGGATTGGGTGGACACCTAGAGTGTGCAGAGCATCAATATTATTGCCCTCCAGCAGCTCCGAGTAAATATGCTGGTTTCTTGAGTTATCGATGGGTCGAAAAGATTAACGCCCCATTGGCGCACCTTGAGGAATTTCACACATCAGGTATGAGGCCTATGAGATAGGAGGAACCATGACTTGTTTCGGATGATCCCCGACCCAGGTAGCCAACAGAGGGTAACATTGTCGCTGGAATCCATCAGCACAATCCCATTTCAAGCTAGGGCCAGTGATGTCAAGATACCTAAGTTGAGACAGCACAGTTTCAACCGCGGAATGCCAGGCTTCGTCACTGTATTTGGGACCTTTCTGGGGACATGGGATCAGCCCGACAGAAAGGGAGGCGCACTGTCAAGGTATGCAGCGGCTATCTTTTGGAATAATACCAATTGTGAGATACTGCGGCCAGGCATGTTGATTGCCCGAAAAATTGGTCAAGTGAATCTTGTCAGATGCACACATGACTGGCACAATCGTCACTCCGGCAGGAGGTTAATCCTGTGTATACCACCACCAATAGCCCGTATTCATCTCGCTGTAGATTCGACGACCGTCAGAGTCAACGAGGAGCACCTGAAATGGGAGATGTGCCAAAATGAACTGGATACATTTGAAAATATCTCTGTAGTATAATGTTCCAAAGATATGTGAGTCATCTTCAATTCAACTGTCATGGCCAAGCCTGAAATCGAGTTCAGGGAGGAGCTTTTGTAGGACATCTGCTGCATGGAATGATTCAATTTTGAAGTTGTCCAGTCCACACCTGAGATGTTGATCGATCCAGGTTTTTGTTTGCTGGCTAAATGACTGAGCCTGTCGAAAGTCATGTGCAGACCGAAATTGAAGCGATGGATTCCATTGTTCTGAATACTTTCAATACTTGTTGTACAATCCAGTTGCTTTGCCATACACTTTGACCCCTGCATTTTCAACTCCAACTACCTGCCTATGAGCCTTTGTCTTGGTCGGATCAGGGGTACAGTTGAGATCAAGCTGCTGAAGGTCTATAGGTTCTTCGTTGGGAGTATCTTCCGGTGGTGGTGGACCTGGTAGGTTGTCTAAGAATAGATCATTAATTGACAGCTTGTCGATGGCCATTCAGGTGCATCTACTGTAGTGAAATCATGATGGCTTAGGGTGATCCCAGCTGGCAGGTGCTGGAATCCCGTTGGGTAATAGCCCCCCATTCATCGATATTGGGTGATATTGTTGATAGTGAGCCTCCAGTCGGTTCTCGTTGCATAATTTCTGTTTGCAGATAAAGCATTTAACATGTTTCCGGCGAGTGTTGACCATATTTGAGAAATGCTCAGTGTTCTCGCGAATCTCAATGATGCTTCAGGGGGTATGGTTTGTCGCTTGATTTGAGCCCGAGGGATATTTGTTTCAAAGCAAGCAAACTCAGGTGAGCATATCACTTTCAAAGCCATATCACACCCTACGAAATGTAGAGGAGGGGTAAAACAAAGTCACCTCACGATCAGTTTTCTTCCCAAACTGGGAAAATATCCACTGAAAATCATTAGCAGAGAAAGTTTCTTTTGTCATCACTGAAATCAACTTTTAATATTGTTTATCAGGTGCTACTACGATCAGTCTTATCGTATACTACATTATTGTGGCATTGTGCAGACTATGACTATGCTTGAGCCTCAAGCAGCGGATAACATCAGCTCAATCCAATGAATGAATAGGTAAGTTGCCTAGGTGGCTGTATGCCCGCTCAATGATCATCGAGAACTGCTAGGCTGGTAGGAAGTTTTCGCCAGTAACGATCCTTGACTTGGGAGTGGATCCTGAGGAGACAACGAAGTTTGCACAAGGAGCTCAAAAAAAAGCAATCACTGTTGCTGCTCGACTAACAGGCCTCATATTGAATGAAGTAGTTGGTAATACATATACATTTTGAGTGTAAGTTGCCTAGTCATGCTAACCTTCCAACTGGATATGGTTCTTGTTGGTTTCCTGAAGATATCATGTCAAACCCCTTCTATGACCTTTACAGTCATGCACCGAACAAAGATGAGCTTCTATCCAGGTTCCTGGTATATGAATTCGAGCATATAACAAAGAACGGCATGATGTTTGTGATTCTGATCTCTTTCTCTCAGCCGGGTTTCATGGATCAGAGGTGCAGTAAAACACCACAGTACGTGACAAATAAGATGGATATAAGAGGCCTTCATTCCACCAAAGGTTACTGCTACCTTCAATATTCTGAACTATACTATACTTTATTTGAAATCACCAATTAAATTGAGAATTTGTTTACCACCATCATTTGTTTTCATACAATGTCAACGAACGGATCTCCACTGAAGACAACCAATATAGCTTCAGTAGGTCGGCTGTCTGGCTCACAACAACACCCAGAGGACCACTGTGGGAGCATCAAACAGTAATGCTGGAAATACACCGAGCAAAGACACGCAATTTGGGCAACCCCCAAATTAATTTCATCCACCACCAGGGTATAGTTACCTGCCTTTGCAGCCACCATGTCCAGGCACTCCCCTGTTTTACCACCCTCTCCCATTCCACATGACACCAAGCTCGCAACCAAGCTCTGGTGGTGCAACCCAATGATATCAGAGTTATGGGCCATCATGGCAACCATACGACTTCCCCCAAGGTGGTTATGGTGGACCTCAAATGTTCCCCCCTCAGCAATTCACTGGACAGGGGCCGTCATATCCAGGCGCACCTCGTCTGCCTCCAGCACTGGCAGGAGCCAATCCAGTCAATCGGCCAACAGGGTTCTCCTCGACTCCCTACGGACAAAATCCCGGCGCACCTCAGAGACCTCCCATTGGCCTCCGAAGGAAATGATTTCAGCCGGCAGCGGAACAGCACAGGACAGATGTGGCAGGGATTGGGGATTTGCCCCCATTACCAGAGATTTCTCATGACAAATTCGATGCAGATGCTGAGAGCGATGATTCATCGGACTTGGACGGGGCTGCAGGCAAAGCAACAATCAGCTTGAAGCAAATGGAATTATCCTTGAAGCAAATTGCCAAAAGGATGAGGCAGCCCAACTTTAGTGCCTTCAACAAGGGGAAGAAGTATGGGTGGCTGGGTTCCTCAAGATGAAGCATCGGTCCATTCGCCCAGGACAGAACTGTTTGAAACAGCTGCGAGATGGACCGCTGCACTGGGCGACTGCGGTGATAGATTTTTTGGAGACTTTCAAAACCTGGCTGCCTTTGGAAAGTTTCGATGATGCCAAATGGATTCTGCTACAATGGGTGGCAATGGTGTTGTCAAAATGTGCAAGTGAGATTCGGGAGGTGAGGAAGAAAGGAAGGCGAGGCAACAAGCGACTAGCGACGGATTTGGGAGAGCACCCTGGGAAAAAAGGGAGAGGTAATGTCTCAGAGTTACCAAATACAACTTTCATGGTTGTAATTTGTTGAGTGCCGAACGGCACCAATGACCAGACATCCAGCATGTAACTCCACGCTTCGTACACAGATATGAGGTATTGGGAGGAGCTGATTGATTTTATTGATAAAAATTGTAGCCCGAAAGGACCATACCATCTAACTCCAGTACACAAATGCAACTTGACACCGGAAGAATTGGACCAAGAGTATATGGGATTATATGCAACCAGGCATATGATGAATGTCCCTCTATATGGTCAGATATCATACAACATTTCCCTTTCAAATTTCTTCAAGTTGAAACTGTGGCACAATGTGAACCTATTTTTGGTAGAAATGAAGGCAGCAACAGGAAAGAATATTGCAGAGCACGTAATGAGACTGGCGAAGTTGATCCCCACTAGACTGGTTCCGGTTTATAATGCCCACTGCTAATCAGTTCACTGAGATTTCAGAGGGAACCGATGAAGATAAATTGGTGGCGGATGAGGAGGACAGTGGAAAAGGGATCGATTGTAATAATGTAAGTTCTGATTGAGTGAATAGAATTGATTATATTCCACATATTATTAGGTCCAAATGCTTGTCTGTGAGATACCAACATCACGATGAACTTCAGGAGCACCGGAGTATGAACCCATCTGCCTAACTTACCTCGAAGCAACTGAAAGAGATCATTGAGGACAAAAAAAAGCCCGGCCAAGGTGCAAGAGAGGTTCAGGAACAAGTGGAGGATGGCGAGGAGTTCCTCGATCCAGATAATACTATTTCAGTATTGAGCTCTGTTCTCAACATAATCAACAACAAACTTGAATACAAGTGTCTTGATGAGGCGGTCAGGCTGCGGAATGTCCATTGTATTCGCCAATCAACAGATGACTGTTTTTGAGGCCACAAGTATTCAATTCCAGGCCTGCCTGGAACTGAATTTCTGGTGCACCAGGTTTGGGCCATCTGGTTCATTGTGAGGAGATGGGTTTGGGATGCTGATATGCCAGGAGCACTGGTGGCGGATGAAATGGGTCTTGGAAAGACTTTCACCTCGGTTGCAGCAGCAATGCTTTGCAAATTGGTGACTGAGAAAGTTGGAATGGGTTTGCCACTGTCTATTTTATAGGGGAATACCCTTGAGGAGTGGGTGATTTTGGCGGACAACGACTTTCCCGGCATTGTCAGTGAGGAGCAGGAGTAGTATCTGCTCCAGAGATTGAATTCTATGCCCCACCGCCTGTTGGAGATCCAGACAACACCTCCTCACACACATCCAGCACTTATATCAGCCCATCAACCAATCTTGGTTATCACAATACCCAGAGTTGCAGAGACCTTCAAGACTGTTATCGACGAGATGACACATGGAACTAATTTCAAACTTGTCAACTTGTAGCACCCCAAAAATGCAAATCTCACCCATGAGGATCTGAACACCAGTATTTATAAGCCGGAAAACCGATGGATTATCCACCGTGTGTTGTATGATACCTTAACATCCAGAGTGAAACCATCGAGCAATGGCCGACTCTCACACTGGTCATGGAGTTATGGGATTTTTGATGAGTCTCATAGAAACAAGAGGAAAAATAGCATGGGGTGGCGAATTGCGATAAATGCGAGAATTGGATTCAAACTTCAAGTCACTGCAACACCAGGATTCCATTCACTCTATGACTGGTGTTATCAGACAATGTGGCTGTTTTCATGTGTGCCTGAAGATCCAGAGGACAAGACTATGATGGAAATGCATGGCGCCGATGTACTGTATTCAGCATTTAAGAGTTTAATGCATGCCATCCAGACTGAAGACCAGGACGCTCAACAGGATGCGGCACACCAGATGATCCAAATACCAAAGCCCTGGACAATAAGGAGGTGATCAGAATCAAAACTCGCCAATGGGAAACCACTTGTTCTGATACCAAAGGAGAATGCACATCTTGTTGATCTTGAATGGAATGAGGACAAGCAGGCTAAACTAAAGACCCTTGTGGAGAGATACACTTCACGGGTAGTGTTAGCAACAGTTCCGTTTTCGGACCGTTTCTAATATATCGGTTCCAACAAAACCCGGCCCAAGCCGGTTCGGTCCGGGTTTATACCAAACGGTTCCCTCAATTAAGTCCATGAATATTCATCACATAATTCAGCGTTTGGTATATGAAATATGCAGCTTTGGATGGCGCATCTTTTGGTTGTCTCCGATTTTTGATATCTTCAAAACTCAGCAAGCTGCTTTGAAATTATTGCCATTTTCGGCCAAGAAACGAGGTTTTTGGCCTACCGCTTGCTGAGATTTGAAGATATGGAAACTCGGAGATGGCCAAAAGATGCACCGTATGAAGCTACATATTTTATGTACCAAACACTAAACTCTCTGATTAATATTTGTAGCCATAGTGCGATGGTGCGCTTAAAAAATCATCGATTTTTGATGGGGTAAGGCCGTTGCCACGCAGACCTATAAAACCGGCCGGGTCCAAAACTGGAACCGTTGCTAACACTATTCACGCGGTGCTTCTGGAGCATGTAGGGTTCAAAGATGGCGGCAGACACGGTTCTGATTGCTATTGAGAGACACCGAGAATTGGAATGACGTTTCAGGACAATGGTTCGACGAATGGCCACTCGATACCTTGGTGGATTCTCTGATTTTCCAATGACAGAAAGTAACATTCCTGGAAATGCTTGTCAACGAATCTGCGGAATATCCCAAGCCTGTCGAATATGAGGCATCAAATGAGGCGCTCCTGCTCGAATCCGAAAGTCTTGAAAGGACCCTACCACATTCATGTCCTCCTCCTCAAAAGGAGGTGCTATTTTGTCCTCTGCCAGGTCAAGTTCTTCATGTGAAGTGGTGGCTCACAAAGTTTTTTGTGGATGATTTGGATATATTCTACGCGTTTGCGGAAATGGGCAACAATGAGCGCACACAAATGGAGCTTAAATTCCAAAATTCACCAAATCCCTCTTTGTTTGAAACTACACCCAAGGTGGGTGGGACAGGTTTCAATGTCACAGCAGCAAACCAAGCGGTAATAACTCAGAAGTTCTGGGGAATAAATGAGCAGCGCCAGGCATTTGCACGGATTGTCCGACTGGGGCAAAACAGAGTTGCACACACATGGCTACTGAACACTGGACCCAATGGTTATGATAATAGAGCGAGTGATCTCCACCAGCTCTCTGGAGTGGCTCAATTGAGAGACCTGCATGGTCTGATGAACCGATCGAACATCACGACGACGATGATATACCGGATTCTGGGGTGTCGTCAGGACCATACAAAGTGAGTTACGAAGCATGGAGACTTTGTGCCGTCAGATGGTGATAATGAACGATAATTATCAGGGCAGTGAAATCAAGGTACGCCTCTTGAAATATTCAACCAACACAATCTCACCGACTGATGCAAAATAGGCAAATGAAATGGAGAATGAGGTGCCACTGAGGAGTCCAGAAGTATTGGTTAGAATTCGATTCCATTTCATGTTAGATGATTATAGTGATGATTATCAGATGATGGCAATGGTAAACTGATATCTGGTAAACTGCATCATAGCCTCATTTGGATAAATCAATATGTGATGAAAAGCAGGTGCGCCAGTTTAATGGTGGACCAAGTAACATTCCGCAGTACTGTATATTTCTCTGTGTGAGAATCTGTCGAGCTGCTGTCACTGCGGATCGTCTTCATATATTGTCTGTGGATTTGTGATTCCAAAATCTGCAAACGAGATCTGTGTTTTCCAGTGCGCCTGAACTTCCAAGTTTGATTCCAATTCTCTGTTGCTTGTCTATTTCAGGCGCGCTGGATACTAGAGTCATGAAAAAATTCGGGATATTCAATGAATCATTAATGTTGAATAATTCATGGTCGATTGCGCAAGAGGATCACTCTCAACTTGTCGACTCTTCTGAGACAGATCCAGTACAGTATATCTCTAATCATCCAAGGATAGACAGACTGTCTAACCGATATCGAGTTGATGTATCGTATCCTGAGACACGGCTCGCATATTCCAGCCTTACCCAATGAATACAGCCGAGTATTTCCTCACCCAGGAATGAAGTTTAGGCACACCTCATATCCACTCTCCTGTTGAGGTTGCTGGTCTCAGACTTGACACCGCCTGCAAATTCTATTTACCGGCCAATTGTGACAAGCCACCACTCATTACTCACATATGATCCCACTCCAAGCAGACCTCAGAACCGTGTATACCCACTTCGCATTGCTCCTGAATGATTCATTTTGCTCCATTCAAAGCATATTTTCTCCTTCCTGAATTCTTTGAATCTGTGGCTGCCAGCACACACCGAGTGTCATCTTTCAGACACTCAACTTGTTGGCGCAGGCGTGGCTCATCCCGCTCGGCCTAAGCGCATATCTCAATCAATACTTGATCAGTATGTGAAGGCCACCACTTAATTGCCATAACTATCATGCTCCGTGTCAACCTATCCTTTGGAGGGAGGTGTCCGCCACACGCTTACTGTAGATGCACAGCCCTGGGCAATATGTAACGACACTTAACTGGATTTTGACTAAGAAGTATGTTCAGACCTTACCTTTCCAAGATCATAAAATAGCTTCTCTCATTTGCGCTCCATAATTGAGCTGCAGCTTGAGAGAGTGAACCTCAAAAGACAGTTTCTGCTCAGCTATCCTGCAGATGACCAGCAAATCCCGCTCACTTGTACACCACACTTCCTCGAACAGACTTAAATTCACAACACTTCTAATGCAGACGTAACTACATTTTGACTAACCTGTATGTTTGGGCCGCCAGAAACCCGTATTGTAAAATAGGTTATGAACTGATTTCCGTCAAGAGAGCTCGAAGAATTGGAATCTAAATGCCAGTCTCAGCTCAACAGCTCAATCGGTGACCGGCAAGCTCCTGCCCATGGCATATCTTGAACGCCTGCAGTTCATGACAAATCTTAAACAGACAATATCTGATTTCCACCCACGTTCAGTCCCAAGAGCGCGTGAAGTACAAATCATGATGAAAGCTCGAGCTAAGAAAAGGCTGTTTCTGAGTGTACAAGTAACTGTCAGAGTCAGGTGAGCCTACAATCCCAGCCATTACATTAGATTGAATCCTGCATGCAGATTCAATGCTCGCTGCACCTCAGTTAGCCGGAACTACATGCTGTTATTCGTCTTTCCGCTGTCAAATGAAGCCTTATGTGGCATTCATCTCATTTTTACAAGATATTATGCGCAACATCTTAATGTGAGTGACAATTAATGACCCATTCGCTAGCAATCTTGGCATTGATGACAAGTGGAATTGATTATATTACCCATGAATCATCATCGTACCTTTACCATTCTGGGCTTATGTTGAATCTCACCTTTGTCATCCGAAATCCTCTGTCTTCACTAACAGTTACTGCATACATATTGTGATTCAGCAGACTCGGACCGCTGAAAGTGAAGTTCTGCAAACAACATTGCCTAATCGACAGCTAACCTTGCTGCAGAATCCTAAAACAACAGAATATCATCAAAATAGGGTGTCCTTCCGACTGGTATACCGCATTCGGAGATTCTTATTTATCCACTATCAGCAACAAACTCAGTTTCAAACCATGTAACTTCAACTGTTGCCACTAACCAAGGTCCCAACTCTATTCTCCATCCAAGTTCTGCAAGAATCTTCAACACAACGACAATTCTGTGCCACCCGGTCACCACTCATACACTGGAACTAGAGGCATAATGATCTACCTTCAGTGGAGTCATTTGCAGGGGGGATCATGCTCAACCCGTTTCTCAGTTTCCTATGTCCGGTCCTGAGAGTTAGTTAGTGATACAACCATGTCAATGTCTCAAGTTCTTCAGGTGCGTCTGGTTGAATTCTAGGTATGTTGACTTAAACTAACCTTCAATTCTTGCGTCAATAGCATACTTGGATAGGAGTGCTAACATGTGGGAACTGGGGGCATGAAGAATCCATCTAATCCAGTGCACCTGACGCTTCCTCAATCCAAACAAAGATCTAGCATCAGCAATTTTAATATACACCGCCGATATGTCTTCCAGACTCTTTCCAGACACGCCTCGAATTGCATCCTGCTCAACCTCGTGTTACTTTGTTGCCCTGTTTTCCCGTTGCTCTATTATACTCCGTAGTATATTTACCCTTATACACTTCCATCTACATTTCCAACTTCACTTTATCAAACATGGAATCTATGGCCAGCCAGGTGAGGAATCACTATTCACAGAAGAATCAAGAAGCACACCTTGAGAGAGCACTTGCACGTGCATTGCAGAAGACAGCCAATCTTCATTGCCAATCAAATGTTTGAACATCCAACCCCGCCATCGAGTATAGTGTTCGAGATAGCTAATATGCGGGCTATTATTCTCATGAAGCAGGATAATGACGATATCGATTGGGAGATCAGTAACGAGAAAAGTGATGACCCTGGTGAATCTACCTTGTCATCCGTCATCAAAGAAGATGACTTGGACATCTGGCAAGAGGTCCTACATCTGGACCAGGCGCGCCGTGATAAGACAATACAAACTACAAGGGATCTACTGCCGAAAAAATGGAGCTGTGGAGATACTGTTATTGCTTGCGCTCCACTACCAAATCGACGACATCCAGATGAGGCAATAGCACCACCATTGCTTGAATGCGAAAAGTCAGCCATCAATATATCATGCAAGTCTGACATTGTACATGCACTCCCGCTCCCCAAGGCCAGTGGAGACTGGAATGTTCCTCAACCAAAGGCCGGTGGAGATCACAACGTTCCTCAACACCAAAAGGTTACTTTTGGGGTAGCCAAAACGTTCATGGAGGCAATTGTATTCAGAAAGACTCCCTGGCAAATCATTTCTGATGACAAGTACTCGATGATTGAAGACGCTTTGAAACTAGCCATTGAAACCCAGGATCCTCAGAGGGCATTAGCAGGTGCTCCTGTAGGTACTCCATCTGTGTGTCAATAGCCCTGTGGTCCATTTTTTAATAACGATCTGCAAACCCGAGAAGTTGTAAATGCATATTCTGTTTTCTGCTCCTTGATTGGACTTATGATGATACTAAACCCCCAAAAATACATAGTTAAAACTAAAGATTAGTACCATTCAAGGGCGCTAAGCAGATGGAGCTCGTCTGACTCTTCTCTGTAGTTACAGGTTGGATATACGATCAGAGGATGAACTTCGAATCCAAATTATGGAGCTCCTGGTTGACGATTCTTCTCTTTCGAAGGTCATCGATGATAACTAGTCTTGGTTCACGCGGATGGAAGTGCTTGATTTAGTCTACCATCAGTTTTGCTTCACCGCCAATAGTTTGAGATGACAACCGACTAAATCGCAGTTCTTTCAACCTCAAACGCTACAGATATTAGTGCTTGTGGCCGCAGCTATTCATTGTGCACTGTCTGAGTATGCCACTGGAAAGACGGTGACAGTTATGTTATCTCAAGATGAATATCGAGGTAAATTTTGCCCTTCCACAGTGATAGATTGCATTTCTGCCGATACCATTGCACAAGTCAAATTCATATTACCCATGGTGCGGCTGCTTCGTTGGGGGGGGGGGGGGGCGGCGCGGGGGGGGGGGGGGGGGGGGGGGGGGGGGGGGGGGGGGGCGGGGGGGGGCCGGGC